>Ga0194116_10000317_pt1 | contig 90688 bp, 75 predicted proteins | sample TA2MahsurfametaG_4_FD_148617 | JGI IMG/M metagenome (GOLD analysis project Ga0194116, IMG submission 148617) | Freshwater microbial communities from Lake Tanganyika, Tanzania - TA2015008 Mahale S9 surface | ecosystem: Environmental > Aquatic > Freshwater > Lake | place: Tanzania: Lake...
CTGCACTGCAAAGATTCTCCACCCAGGTGTTGTTCATCAGCTTCTCAGGAGACCCTAGGTAGGCAAATTTTCCAGAACGCAGACGCTCCAGCAGACGAGGCAACACCGTCCGATCACGCGCCCCATAAATAAAACCGGGCCGCAGTACCACTGCTGGCAGAGAGCGTTCCTCGACATACCGCAGCACCAGCTGCTCCGACTCAACTTTTGTCAGCGTATAACCGTCAATCCCCGCGGTACTCGGAGCCGTCGATTCGTCCGTGCCGTAATGGTCACGCCCCTCATACACACCCAGCGAACTGATCTGCACCCAGCGGCGCAACACCCCACACGCGAGCGCGGCCTCCAGCAGCGATCGAGTCCCCTCAACATTCACACGACGATAATCCTCCGTGGGCCCCCAGTCTCCAACCTTAGCCGCACAGTGAACAACAACTGTCGCCCCTGCTGCCGCTCGCTGCAGACTCTCCGGCTGATCCAGATCTCCCTCGACCAGCTCACAACCCCGTGACCTTAGATAGTCGGCCCCCGCCACCTGCCGCACCAGACAGCGTACCCGCAATCCACGTGACACCGCCTGACCGGCCACATGACTGCCCACCAGACCGGTCCCGCCAGTCACCAGCACCACATCCGACGCTGTAAATTGCACCATATCTGCTGCTCACATCCTCACGCCATTTACCTGTCAACAAATCCAGCTCAACAGCACCAAACTCAGTTCTTCTCCGCTGACTTCAGCCGTTCACTCACTTGTTCGCCCTGCCGCAGCACTCGCAACACGTTACCTCCCAAAATTCCGTGAATTGCCGATCGGTCATAACCACGATCCAGAAGTAGTTGAGTTATCCGAGGGTACGTCGCCACACTCTCCAGCTGTTCCGGCAGACGCGGTACACCGTCGTAATCCGAACCAATCCCGACGTGCTCCACACCACAATGCTTCGCCAGATAGTCGATGTGGTCCACCACATCATAAATCGTTCCGGCCGCTTCCTTGTTTCGCTTCAACTGCGTCGTCGGAACAATAAACGCTGAATAAAAATTCACCATGATCACTCCTCCGTTCTGTCTGACCAGCGGCAGCACATCATCTGGAACATTCCGCGGATGATCACAAATCGCTCGCGCACTGGAATGCGAAAAAATCACGGGTGCCTGAGTTGTCGCCAGCGCCTGCTTCATTGTTTCAGGCGAGACATGCGACAAATCCACCAGCATCCCCAAACGATTCATTTCGCGAATCACTTCCCTGCCAAACTCAGTAAGACCACCATTCCTCGGCTTGTCCGTTGCTGAATCCGCCCACGACAAAGATTTGGAATGAGTCAATGTCATGTAGCGACAGCCTGCCAAATACAGCCGTTCCAGATTCGCCAGATCCTCCTCGATGCTGTACCCACCCTCAACACCCATCATCGAGGCCACTCGACCAGCACCCACAATCCGCTCCACATCCGCAGCGGTGCTCGCCTGCTCAAATGTTTCCGGGTACCGCTTAAGCATCGCTCGCACTATCTCTATCTGCTGCATCGTCTGCAGCAGGGCATCCCCAGTCTCGGCAGTTTCAGCCGGCACGTAAACCGACCAGAACTGGGCCTTGAGTCCACCACGACGCAGTCGCGGTATGTCCGTATGCAGCCCAGGCTGCTCACGCGCGATATCAAGCTCAGCGAACGACGACTTGCCCTTGTCACGAATCTCCCAGGGCAAGTCATTGTGACCATCAAACAGCATACCGCTGCTGTGAATCTCCGCTGCCTCTGCACTAACAACCACCGGCTTCAAACGCGGCTCGTCCGCACCAGCCGACAAACCGGCAGTAAACAGATACGCAACCAGCAGCAAACAACGCCCCACCGGCTTCGCAGCCATCGGTCAACTCCCCTGCTTCCAGAATGGAAACCAGCGTGACCGTCGTGGCGTTGGGGCCGGCGAATCAAATACGGGGTCCTCTGCCATCTCCGATCGCTCAGCAATCTGCCGCAGCGCTGCATTCGCTCGCTGCTCAGAATTCGTGTCCGTCTGTTCCACCATCGATTGACCGCCCCCCCGTTCAAACTGGGCCAGCGCTTCACGCACATCGAACTGAACCAGACCCTCCCCGCGCGGTGGTTCCCACAAACGAGCATCCTGCGGACCGTTAACCGTTAACCGACCAATCGAAATCGTAAGATCCGTCTCCGTAGCCGGAAATTTCACCCGAATAATCCGCGGCAAATCCACTCCAGCCTGTTGACGATAATCAGACAACTGCGCCCGCACCTGTACGTTGCCATATCCATCCCGCAGCACATGCTCACGCGTCTCACCATTCACCAGATCCACCAGAATACTGCGTTCCAGAGTCCGTCCCTCAATATCCGTTTCCGTTGACAACAGTCTCACAGTACGTCCCCCATCTCGCTCCAGACGCCACGCTGTCGGATCCAGAGGAGCCACTCCCAGAATCGTCATCAGCCAGTCGGAATCAAGATGCGGCAATCCTCCCGGCAGCATCGACAAAAGCCCCGCGTCTTCATGCTGCCAGGTCAGCACGACCGGTTCACCCGGCTTCGCGTACGCCCAGCACAGATCATCGTTCGAACCAAAATCTGCCAGCCCCACCAAATTCTGAGCGACCAGCCGAAAACTTCGCGGAGCACTGCAGGCAAGGGAACCACTTAGCTTCTGGGGCATCGGCAAGCCCGGCATCCGCACCTGCACCTTAACGTCCGTACTGCGCCACGAAGTCAGACCCTCAGTGCGACTGTTTAACCAGGCAACGAGTTCCGGCCCCTCAATCGTCGCCGGCAAGACCGCATCCGGACTGCGACTCGCAGGCCAGACCGGCAGTTTATACAACTGACAGCCGCAAAAGTTCAGCACCAGCAGTGCTGTCAGCAGCGAACGAAACCGCAGCATCTGAATCCATCCCTGTCCCGCACTCACGCCGCCACCGGATCCGTCTGAAACAACTGCTGCTGCAGACGACCGATCTCGTCTTCTGTCAATTCCTCTTCCGGCACATCAAACGGCCCCTCGCCGGCACTGCCCACAAGACGCATCGCCGGTCGCTCATCCAACTCCACAACTTCCTCCAGAACCAGTCGCCGCTTCCTCAGTAACAGCAGTGCCAGTACATATCGATACTGCCTCTGCACAACATTGGGTGACTCTTCAAGCTGCAGGAAATACTCGAACAATGACTCCGCATCCAGCTTTACACGCTGACTTTCCGGTGCTGCACTGGCTGGGCACCTCCAGTGGCCAATCGCTCCGTCCGGCGGTCCCTGCCAGCATTCCTCTGCTATATCCTGACGAACAATCTCACCGCCCTTTTCAACAAGCACAGACCAGCAGGATTCACCAGGACGAAATGCACGCCCCGAAATCGAACAGTTTCGCCCCGGAGGCCTTACGTTGAATTCCATGTCCCTGTCCCATCCATGGACTGTCCCGGCCCTGGCCGGATTCCTCATGCCGAACCGCCAATTTCAGCCAGCTTTCAACGACATGCGGCCAGCCACAATTCCTTGCTTCACACTATATTTTGCCAATTCCCGCAGAATCCGCCAAGATCAGATCCGGACCGGCAGGATGGAAACGAACTCCGGATCGGTTGCCTTCACAGCCATTCCGCACCAGAATCCGGCTCTCAGGCGAACTCGCCGACAACCTTCAGTCGCTTAAAAAGACCAGTCGGTCTTCTTAGAATTCGGGAATCCACTGCCATGCGTGCCGTCGTTACAGATTACTCGTTCCCCGATCTCAGCATCGAAACTGCCATTCTGCAGGCCTCAGGACACACCCTCGATGCATGGAAAGAGAAAAAAACAGCCGCCGAACTGCCCGCCCTCGTTGCCGACGCAGACGCAGTCATCACGCAGTTTGCACCGCTGAATGCCGATGTCATCGGTTCCATGACCAAAGCCCGCGTCATCGTCCGCTACGGTATCGGTGTCGACAATGTTGACCTCGCCGCCGCCGCCGCCCGCAAAATCCCAGTCTGCAACGTCCCCGCTTACTGCATCGATGAAGTGGCCGACCACACGCTGGCCTTCATTCTCGCCGTCACGCGGCAGGTTGTTCCAAATACACAGCATATCGCAACCGGTAACTGGGGACTCGCGACACCGCTCGAATCCCTCCGCACGCTGAAACACCTGTCCGCAGGGCTGGTTGGATTCGGCCGCATCGGACAGGAAGTCGCCGCTCGCCTGCGAGCCTTCAAATGCCGCATCCTTGTTCATGACCCCGTCGTTTCTCCCGAAATCATTGCAGCGGCCGGAGCAGTACCGGTTTCACTCCACGACCTGCTCGCTCAGGCCGATGTCCTGTCACTGCATTGCCCGTCCACTGCCGGAACTCGCGGCATGCTCAATGAAAACTCACTCAAACTCACCAAACCCGGCGTGATCATTGTCAATCTGGCTCGCGGTGACCTCATCGATCCACTGGCTCTCACAAATGCACTGCAGACAGGACACGTATCTGCCGCTGCACTTGATGTTTTCAACCCCGAACCCATCCCGGCTGACCACCCAATCCGCCGCATGCCGCAGGTTGTGCTCGCATCCCACATCGCTTCTGCCAGCGTCCCGGCCGTCAGAAAACTTCGAGAAACAGCCGCATCACTGGCACTCGCAGCGCTCTGCGGAGAAAAATTACCCAACGTTGTTAACGGTGTCAGCTAAGTACACTTGTCTGCACCCCAGGCGGTCTGCCGACATCTGACTGTGCCCCTTTACTCCGGGACTTCACATGACCTGCCGAATGCTGCTCCTGTGTCTGCTCTGTCTGTCCGCTGTCGCTGCCGCTGATGAACCTCACTCCGGACTGAACCCCGATGGTTTCGACAAGTCCGTGCGAGCCCAGGATGACCTGTTCCTGCACGTCAATGGCCGCTGGCTGATGTCCACCGACATCCCTGCAGACAAATCCAACTACGGTTCCTTCACCCAACTCGACGATGAAGCCCGTGAGAACATTCGCACAATTATCGAAGAAGCCGTCAGCAATCCCCAGGATCCAGTCAGCAGCAAAGTCGGCGACTTTTACGAAAGCTACATGAATGAACAGCTTATCGAAGCCCGCGGTCTGGCTCCCATCCGCGAACAACTCGCATCCATCGACGGACTGGCATCACCTGAAGATGTCACCCGTTTCTTTGCCAGTGCAGGCATTTATGGTATGGCTGGACCCATCGGTTTCTACGTATCCGTCGATGACAAAAACTCCCGCCGATACCTGGTGCATGTGGTCCAGAGCGGACTGACACTGCCCGACCGAGATTACTACCTCGGTGATCGACCAGATTACAAAAATGCCCGCCAGGCACTGCAATCCTACATCACAAAATTGTTCGAACTGGCAGAAATCAGCAACGGAACAGCAGCAGCCGAGCAGATTATCCGGATCGAAACGTCACTCGCAGAAATTCAGTGGTCACGCACTGAACTGCGTGACGCCGAAAAACGCTACAACCTCATGACCGCCGAAAAGCTGGCCGCCACTGCACCAGCAATTCCATGGAATGTCTTCCTCGAAGTCTCCGGTGTCCCCGACGTCAAAGACATTAATGTCGTCACACCCAGCTACTTCGAAAAACTCAGCTCTGTCGCCACTGCGACCGGCCTCGATGCGTGGAAGGCTTACGCTCGCTTTCATCTGCTGGATGCCGCCGCTCCTTACCTCCCCAAACCGTTCACCGATGCCCACTTCGAACTCCATGACAAAGCTGTCTCAGGCATTCCTCAACAAAAGCCACGCTGGAAAAAAGCCGTTGATGCAACCTCCGGCGGCGGGGCAGGGGACTTCGGAGTCCTCGGTGAACCGCTCGGACAACTGTATGTTCGTCGCCACTTCCCGCCGGAATCTCGCAAACGCATGATCGAACTCGTCGGGAATCTGATGAAGACTTATGAACAAAGCATCCACCAGCTCGAATGGATGACCCCCGAAACCAAGCAAAAAGCCCTCGAAAAACTCGGCAAAATCACCACCAAAATCGGTTACCCGGATGTCTGGCGAGATTTCTCAGAGTTGCAGATCGCAGCAGATGATCTGATCGGAAATATCATGCGGTCCCGACGGTTCGAACATTTCCGCCAGGTCAATCGCCTGAATGCCCCGGTTGACCGCAATGAGTGGGGCATGACTCCGCAGACCGTCAATGCCTACTACAACCCCAGCCTCAACGAAATCGTCTTCCCGGCCGCCATTCTGCAGCCACCATTTTTTGACGCCAGTGCAGACAACGCCGTGAACTACGGTGGTATCGGAGCAGTGATCGGTCACGAAATCAGCCACGGATTTGACGACGAAGGCAGTAAGTACGACGGAGACGGAAATCTCCGCAACTGGTGGACCGAAACAGATCGAAAATCTTTTGAAGAACTGACCGGGAAACTCGTTGCCCAGTATGAATCCTACGAGCCGCTGCCAGGTCGCAAACTGAATGGCAAGCTGACACTCGGTGAAAATATCGCAGACCTCAGCGGTATGGCCATTGCCTACAAAGCTTACATGCTGTCACTCGGTGCCAGCGGCGGAAAAACTCTGGACGGCTATACCCCCGGACAGCGGTTCTTCCTCGGCTGGTCACAGATCTGGCGACGCAAGTACCGCGATGACGAAATGGTGCGGCGCCTGCTCACCGATCCCCACTCACCATCCGCCTTTCGCGCCAATGGACCGGTTGCCAACCTGGATGCTTTCTACGAAGCCTTCGACATAAACCCCGGCGACCGGTTGTATAAGGCACCAGCCGAACGCATCCAGATCTGGTAAGACCGAAAGAACATAACCGTGGCTCGGGCGTTCCAGCCCGAGCACACCCCAAAGAACACCCCATCGAATCTCACGCCGGACGCCACCTGCCGCAAACAGAATCTGCACACCCTATGCAAACCACCCCCATTCTTCCCGAACACTTCCATCGGTCAGTACTGGCTGTGCCCCCGCTGGCTCGCAACCGTGCAGAAAAAATCTGTCCGCTGCAGAACGCCAGAATGATTCGCCACCTTGAGCAGGGCGGAGTCTCGATGCTGTTGTACGGTGGCAACGCCAACCTGTACCACGTACGATACTCCGAATACGCAGCACTGCTGGACATGCTGCAACAGACAGCAGCACCAGAGACCGCTGTCATCCCCTCAGTTGGCCCTTCCTTCGGCCTGATGATGGATCAGGCCGAACTGCTGAAGGATTCGCAGTTCCCCACAGCAATGGTGCTGCCAACAAAGGCTGTCATGACCGAAGCCGGACTAATGACCGGCTTCCGCAGGTTTGTGGAAGCTTTCGGACGTCCCGCAGTGCTGTACATCAAAGAGGAAGGATACATCAGCCCGGAAGGTGCCGGCGAACTGGTTCGCGACGGACTCGTGTCGTTCATCAAGTACGCGATCGTCCGACCTGATCCCGCAGTTGATGACTTTCTCAGTCGCCTGACGTCCCTCGTTGACCCAAAGTTGATCTGCAGCGGTATTGGTGAGCAGCCTGCAATCGTCCACCTGCAGAAATTTCGCCTGACCGGATACACCTCCGGGTGCGTCTGCGTCAATCCCGCATTGTCGCAGCGAATGCTGCATGCGATCCTCGCAGGCGATCTGTCAATGGCGGAAAACATTCGGCAGACCTTCCGCCCCCTTGAAGACCTGCGCAACGCCATCAATCCGATTCGTGTACTGCACGAAGCTGTTGCACTGGCGGGAATCGCCGAAACAGGCCGTCATTTGCCGCTTTTATCCGCAGTGCCGCAGACGGCAGTTGAACGTATCAAAACAGCCGCCGCTGTGCTGCTGCAGGCTTCCGTAACGGACTGACGTGCATGACGACAGCACCCGCCCGGTTTCCCATTGTTGCCGTGATCGGCCCGCCGTCGCCAGTTTTTCACCCCCTGCAGCGCTGGCTGGCTGACGCGTTGCCAAAGGGAGTCGCTGGTAGTTTTCGAACCGTTCACGACGCACTCGCATCTTCACTGTTTGCCGCTCAGCCACCCGATCTGGTGGTAGTACTGCGCGAGTATCCAGATCAGTATCCTCCAGCTGATGTCAGCCTGCTGATTGGCCGAATGATATTCAGCCGGGTGCTCTGCTGCAGCACCGCCTGGTGCATTTCGGATGGGCGGACCCACGATGTCTGGCCAGCAGCCTGCAGGACGGAACTCGGCTCCGCCACAACTCGCATCATGCACGAACTGCAGGGGTTGTTGCAACTGCAGCAGCCCTTGTCCCCAATTGCCGCCACCGAGGAAGTGTTTGCTCTGCATGCAGCGTCGGTCGAGTGTGTAACAGATGCTGTCAGGATTGGGCAGAGCAGGGCGGTTCGCGCCTTTGTCATGTCGGACGATATCTCACTGCGCAGCACTCTGCAGTCCATCCTGAATGCTGCCGGAATACAGGCAGAATCCGGCAGCTTCGAAGTACTGACAACCTTGCTGATACTGGCCTCTGACCCGGCCACGCCCGAGATCGTGTTTGTCGATATCGACGGTGGGGAATTCCATTCGGAAGTACTGTCAAAAAAAACAAGCGGCAAAACACTGCGCATCGCTGCATTAACTGGTTTCCCAGGCACTCCTCGACCACAGTGGGCCGATGAACTGCTCGACAAATACGAGTTTTCTCTGCAAGCCACAAGTCTGCTGCGCAGGTGGACAGCATGAACCTGCGGAGCTGGCAAACTTTGCAAACACTGCCGCAGGTTGCCCGGTTGTCGCTCCGCCTGGCAGCCGGCTTCCAGCTGCTGATGATGGCCGCCACATGGCAACTCTGGCTAGCCCCCGGCCGTTTCCCGGTCGTACCACTTCTGAAACTGAATGTGCGAGCCGAACTGATTCCCGCAGCGACACTGCCTCTGGCTGCCGGCTGCCTGCTGCTGGCACTCAACATCGCAGCAAATTCCCGGAATGTGCAGCCATGTTTTATTCTTCTGACACTCGTCGCGGCTGTTCTGCCGGTGGCTGCCAGCCTGCAGTGCCTGCAGGCCTGGCACTGGCTGTTCATTAACGTGTTGCTGCTCAGCCTGCTTCCCCGCTCTGCCTCAAATGTGCGTGCAATCATCGCAGCCCTGTATGTTTGCTCCGGACTGTCACGCATCGCGGAATTCCCCGAGCACGGACCTGCCGCGCTCATCGTTCGCCAACTGCTGTCCTTGGCCGGCCAGTCCGCCACTGACATCGACACCGTCAGACTGGGCTGTCATATCGCCTGCGGCTGCGAGATTCTGGCAGGCGTGGTCCTGCTGTTTGCTGGATACTTCCCGCGACTTGCCGCCGCCGCCGCCGTTGCCATGCACCTGACTTTGCTGGCAGCACTGGGGCCCTGGGGCCTGGGACATCACCCCGCAGTGCTGCTCTGGAACCTGCAACTGCTGCTGCTGACCCCGCTGCTGGCTCTCACAGCCCCTCTGTCGCGCTCAACTGAAACCCCGGACTGGCCGACATTTCGCCACTCCGCCCCAGCCCTTTTCCACTGGCTGTTCGCACTTTCAGGACTGTTTGGTGTTGCTGATAACTGGCCTGCATGGCAGTTGTACTCCAGCCGACCGGAAACATGGCAACTCTACATCCGCCACGATCAGGCAAAACAGCTACCGGAAAACCTGCAGCCATGGCTCAGCCCAACGGTGATAAACGGCTGGCAGCCACTCAGCCTTGATAGACTTTCTTTGGCAGCCACCAACAGCCCGCTGGTGCCGGAAGATCGATTTCAGGCTGCCGTGATTGATGCCGTACTGCAGCAGATTCCGGCCGACACCGAGTTTCTTGTTCGCATCTCAGAACCGCACCCCCTGCGCTGGTGGCACCGACAAGAACGGGAGATATCAACGCGTCAGCGGTTGCAGCAGGAACAAAATCGGTTCCTGCTCAATGCCAGAGCAATTGCCCAGCCACCGGTACAGCTAAAAACCGATTAGCCAAATTCCGTTTTCGATTCGCCTTTGCTTTCCGCAGTAAATTAGGTTATCCTCGCGCAGGCCTGATTGACCTCCGCCACCAACCCCACCTTGCAAAGACCTGACCTCATGAAACGCTCGGGCCTGCGCGTTGGCTCAGCACTGCTGCTGACCGCTTTCGTATTTTCGCTTCTGCCAAATGCAGCCGACGCCGCCGACAAAACCGACGTGACGACCAAAGTCGCAGCGGCTGTGAGCGACAACAAACTAACCATCAGCGCGACAAATGACATCTTCGGAGATACCGCCCCTGGCGTTCCCAAGAAACTGCGAATCGAATACCGAATTGGTAACAAAGAACAGGTGGGTGAGGTTAATGAAGGTGGACAACTTGAGATTGCCGCACCGGCGGGACAGGAACTGGTCATCATCAAGGCCCTGTACTGCCCGGCTGACGGCTCGAAACCACTAGATTACTCACAGCCCGCCGAATTTCTGGACACACTGCCAGGGTTTGCCATCGAGCACGTCCTGCAGGCCGATGCCTCCATAAACGGATCCTGGATCTGCATGGCCAAAGATCCGAAAGGCCGGTTGTTGCTGGGAGGCCAGAATGGACAACCCATCACACGAGTCACCCTCAAGGACGGAAAAGTTGTCAAACAGGAAATTCTTAATATCCCCGTCAGCGAAACGATGGGCATGCTGTTCATCAATAATGCCCTCTATATCAGCGGCGCCGGCAGCCGCGGGTTCGCTCTCTATCGCTGCCGTGATACCAAAGGTAACGACAGCTATGACGATGTCGAATTCCTCCGAGAATGGCGTGGTGGCGGCGGAGAACACGGCTCACACGGACTCGTGCTCGGCCCTGATAACATGCTCTACGCCGTCTGCGGCAACTTCACGGGACTGCCCCAGGACCTCACAGACTCGTCACCGCACCGCAATTACGCCGATGACCTGGCGCTCCCGCGCATGGAAGACGGAAATGGATTCGGTGCCGGAGCAAAACCACCAGGTGGTTACATCGCTCGCATGGATCTGGACGGCAAAACCATCGAACTGTTCTCCTCAGGACAGCGCAACACCTACGATATCGCTTTCAATGCTGACGGTGAACTGTTCGGCTGGGACAGCGATATGGAATGGGACTGGGGGACTCCATGGTACCGCCCCGTACACGTCTTCCACTCCGTCCGCGGTGGCGACAACGGCTTTCGCGAAGGCACCGCCAAATGGCCTCAGTACTACCCCGACAGCCTCCCGCAGACCACCACTATCGGTATCGGATGCCCCACCGGAGTCACCTTCGGCACCGGAGCCGCTTTTCCGGTCAAATATCAGCAGGCCTTCTACATGTGCGACTGGACTTACGGTCGCCTGATCGCTGTGCACTTGCGTCCCGACGGCGCCAGCTACAGCGGCACTTTCGAAAACTTTGTCGCCCCAAAATCTCTCCGCGGCAACGGCCCTCGCATGCCCCTCAACCTGACTGATGCGGTGGTCGGAACCGACGGATCTCTGTACTTCACCATCGGTGGCCGCGGAACCCAGGCCAGCCTGTTCCGCGTCACATGGCAGGGCACAGATAAAGCCGCGCCACTGCCAGCTGAAAAACTGGCTGATTCAACGGCTAAGGACGCTCGCTCACTGAGACACAAACTCGAATCCTTCAACGTTCACCCGAACCCCGCAGCAGTCAGCTTCGCATGGCGACATCTAAACAGCACAGATCGCTATATCCGCTACGCTGCTCGCATGGCCGTGGAACGTAACCCCGTCAGCGAATGGCAGGCAAAAGCTCTGGCAGAAAAATCCCCGACAGCAGCCTTCACCGCTCTGCTGGCACTCGCTCGACTCGGCGCTGCCGATGTCCAGCCAGCAGTCCTCAAAGCACTTGTCAGCATTCCGTCAAAAGGACTGTCTGAACAACTGCTGCTGGAAAAGCTGCGAGTTCTTCAGGTATCGATTGCCAGACATGGGGTCCCCGCGGCAGATACCGCCACCCACGTGCTCGCAGACATCAACCCGCTCTACCCCGCAGCCAGCGAAGCACTCAATCGCGAACTTTCACAGATCCTGATCGCCCTAAATGCACCGGACGTGGTACCCCGCACCATCGCTCTTCTGCAGGCCGCAAAAACTCAGGAAGAACAGATCACATACATCGTGCAGCTGCGTCGCCAAAAAACCGGCTGGAATAACCAGCTCCGCCGCACATACCTCGAATGGTGGAACGGCCAGGCCACTACCGCCCACAGCGGCGAGGTAATAAAATGGTTCAAGGATGCCGGGATCCCGTTTAACAACGGAGCCAGCTACGCGAACTTTATGGCACATGCCCACGAAGAAGCCAAATTCACACTCACCGGAGAAGAAATACTCGCCCTCTCTGATGTACTTACCGACTACAGTGCCCGACAAGCCGAGGAACCGGCTCCGCCACTCAGCTCACGCAAACTGGTACAGGAGTGGACCACCCCGGACCTGCAGCCACTGCTGGAAGAGGTCAGCAAAGGTCGCAGCTTCCAGCGCGGACGTGACGTGTTCTACCAGGCACAGTGCAGCGCGTGCCACAGATACGGCGACAAAGGCGGTGCTGTCGGACCGGACCTCACTGCCGTGGCAACTCGCTTCAAACGCGAGGACCTGCTCGAAGCCTCCACAGAACCCTCAAAAGTTCTGTCCGAACAATACATGAATACCGCCATTGAAACCAAAGCCGGTCAGGTCGTCATTGGACGAATCGTCGAAGAATCCGAACGACAGATCGTCCTCCGACCAAGCCCGCTCGCCCCCGAAACTACCACGGTACTGAAATCCGACATTGAAACGCGGGAGCTCTCCAAAACGTCACCAATGCCCGCCGGTCTGCTTAACACGTTCACTAAGGACGAAATCCTGGACCTGCTGGCTTACCTCGAATCCCTCGGGGACCCCAAACATCCAAACTTTCAGCCGTAAATACTGCTCTGCAGCAGCAAACACAATCAGTGCTCAGGTCAGCAGGCCTGAGCACTTTTTTACACACACAAGACTCAAACCACCCGACAAATCACCACTTTTAAATACTCGGATTCCGGACAGGTTGCCGAAATCGGATGATCAGGTGGCTGACCGTGCTGCTCAAGAATCTGAATGTCACGGCCGGACTGTCGAGCCGTTTCGGAAATCACTTCCATGAACTCGGCTCGAGTCACCAGACCGGAACAACTGCAGGTCGCCAAAATTCCGCCCGGACGCACGACCCGAACACCCAGGTCGTTGAACCGCAAATAACCATTCAATGCCCTGTCAATGCCACTGCGAGCCCTGGCCATCCGCGGCGGATCAAGAATCACCAGATCAAACTGATGCCCCTCGTCCACCATTCCCTCAAGCGCCGTCCGCACATCCTCATGCAAATAGTCGCACCGCTCGGCCACGCCGTTCAGTTGAGCATTCTCCCGAGCCAGCAAAAGAGCTGATTCCGACGAATCAATCCCCAGCACTGACTTCGCACCGCCCAGCTTCAATGCCGCTATGCCAAATCCGCCAGAAAAACAGAAAGCGTCCAGCACTCCCGCTCCCGCAGCGTAACGCGCTACGGCAATCCGATTGTCCCGCTGATCCAGATAACACCCCGTCTTCTGGCCATGCCGCACGTCCACACCAAACTGCAGACCATGCTCCGAGATGAACAGTGGACTGGGAGGCTCAGATCCGCTCAACAGACCATCCACCACCTCCAAACCCTCGGCCTCACGCATCCCCTTTTCTGTGCGCAGCCAGATCCCGGCCGGCTGACACTCCGACTGCAACGCCGCGATGATCGCTTCGCGATGCTGATACAGCGCTAAACTGGTGAACTGCACCAGCAGACAACTGCCGTACTGGTCCACCGTCAGCCCGGACAACAGATCAGACTCACTGAAAATCAGACGACAGCCACAGTCCGCCGCCTGCAGCGGAAACAACGGCCTCCGCAACTCCACCGCCCGACGCACTCGCTGCTGCCAAAATGCCGCATCCGGAACTGCATCCTGATCCCACGAATACAGCCGCACAACAATCCGACTTTGAGCATTGTACAGGCCCCAGGCAATAAAACGCCCCTCGGCACTGACCAGACGCACCACACTGCCAGCCCGCAAAGACTGCTCACTACCCGCGTTGACATGATGAATCGCACCCGCAAAGACCCACGGATGCCGACCGAAGAACGGCTGAGCACGCCGAGCCTTCAGCACAACTTCCGCCGGACCCTGCGACTCACGAACCCCAAAATGACGCTCCGAATCTTCCGTCCCCGACATGCCTGCTGCACTTCCTGCCCGAGTTTACCGCTACTGCAATTCAGTCCCCGCCACGCAACACTCGCCGCTCCATCTCCTGCAAATATGCCAGCAGGCGGTCACGCTCATTCGCCAAATGACGGACTCGCAGCAAAGAACGTACACGAGTCCTCAGCTCAAGCCGATTCACGGGCTTCGACAAAAAGTCGTCACAGCCCGCATGCACCGCCTTCTCAATGTCGTTCGGCTCATTCAGTGCCGTTACAATCAGCACCGGAATCATCCGCCGAGCCGGATCGGATTTCAGTTGCCGACACACCTCATACCCACTCATCCGCGGCATCATGATGTCCAGCAGAATCAAATCCGGCTGATGCTGCTCAACCATCTGGATCGTCTGCTGACCGTCGGCAGCCATCAGAATCTCGTAACCCTCGTCCGCCAGATACGCCTCCAGCAACTCGCGGTTCTGCTGAATGTCGTCCGCAATCAGCACTCGGGAAGACGAAATATCCACATCAGATGTCTGCATAGCCAACACACCCTCAACTGAAACACTGCTGGCAGCGAGCCCAGGGCGCAGAACGCCCCGGACCCACCCGCTGATACACTGCCTCAAAGCGGACGAACAACGGAGATCGGACGCAAATAGTCATCCAGTGTCTCCGGACTGACCACTCCGCCACCCATTCCACTCTTGCCAATGCCACCATATGGCACACCGTGCACAATCACGTTGTGAGCATTGATCCAGCCATTGCCGGCTCGGAAAGCCTCGGCCACTCGAGCACAACGCTGCAGATCCTTCGACCAGACACTGTTCCCCAGACCATATTCAGTGTCATTCGCCAGACGGACACCCTCTTCCTCAGAAGCAAACGAAGCCAGAAATGCCACCGGCCCAAAGATCTCTTCGCGAGCAGCCACGTTGTTCAAAGAACCGGCCAGCAGCGCAGGCTTCACATAGAAACCATTCCGCCCTGCCACCGTGCCAGCTCCACCCTCCAATAACAGGTCAGCTCCGTCCGCCACGCCTTTCTGCAAATAACCCAGCACTCGAGCCTGCTGCTTCGCGTTCACTACCGGGCCCATCTGAGCACCACCGTCAAACTGGTACCCAATCTGCACCGACTTCATCCGCTTCACACACTCACTCACAAAGTCGTCGTAAATGTCACGCTGAATCAGCCACCGAGTCGCATCGCAGCAGACCTGACCAGTGTGGAACGTGATCGCATTCACCAGCGACTGAGCCGTCTCGGGGATGTCCACATCACCGAATACCACCGCCGCACCCTTGCCACCCAGCTCACACTTCACCGGAATCAGATTCCGGCCCGCGGCCTCCGCAACCAGACGACCAACTTCCGGCGAACCCGTAAAGCTCATCCGACGGAAACGCGGATTCTGCGAAACCGCAGCACCCGCCGTCTCTCCGTAACCCGTTACCACGTTCAAAACACCCGGCGGCAGCAAATCCAGCTGCTGCACCACATGACACAAATACAGGGCTGACAGCGGAGTATCTTCGGCAGGCTTCAATACACACGTGTTGCCCGCAGCCAGCGCCGGAGCCAATCCCCAGCCAGCCAGCAAAAACGGGAAGTTCCAGGGAATAATAAACCCACACGCTCCCCAAGGATGACGAGTCACCCAGGCCTCGTGCTTCTTCACCGCTATCACCTGACGGTAGTTCACCGCCTGAGCCAGATCGGCAAAGTAACGGAATGTGTCTATGAAATTCTGAATGTCACCCACCGCCTGCGAATAAATCTTGCCGCAGTCGAGGGCTTCCACCTGAGCAAACTCGTGGATTCGAGCCTCCACGGCGTCCGCGATGCGGTGCAGCCGCGCCGCTCGCTCTGCCACCGGCATGCCCGCCCAGCCGCTGTTGTGAAAAGCATCCACTGCAACGTCCACCGCACGGTCCACATCCGCCTTCTGCAGACTGGTCACAGTCGCAATCTTTGCACCCGAACCCGGATCCAGCACCTCAAACATACCGCCGTCAGTCGCCTCAACCCAGCGCCCCCCAACATAAGACTTGTGCATCGCGATAGCCAAAAACGCACTGACCGCCGGGGCAAAACCGGCGGCGGTTGGAGCAGCAGTGGTGGACATCGTGACCCCCCCAAAGAAAAAACAAATGCTTGGAACACACCGCCGGAGCAAATGTCCGACAAACACTTCAGTCACATACAGGACAATGAAGTCTAGTATTTAGCGGACAGCGGAATTCGCAGACAGCATTTTAACGATTGAGGGCAGCGATGCAAAATCCGCGGGCTGAGGAATTCCGGGTTTGTTGCAGGCAGACCCGCCAACCGGAATCCCCATGGCAGGACTTCCTGGGTTTTTGACGCAGATCCATTCACTCCAGCACGCCGTTTCGATAGCATTCCGACCGGTTTCGGTGAATCACACGGCCAGGACAGGCCGGCTGGTCACTGCCTGATCCGTCCCCTTTACAGTTGTTGCAGAAGTTAGTGTCACATGGGCACCATTCCCGCCGGTGAATTCAAAAAAGGCATCAAAGTCCAGATCGATAACGAACCCTACGAAATGCTGGAATGCAATTTCGTGAAGCCTGGCAAGGGGCAGGCACTCTACCACACCAAACTGCGAAATCTGGTTCGTGGCTCAATGTTCCAGAAAACGTACCGCAACGGTGATTCACTGGAAACCGCCGACGTACACCGCAACGACGGCGTCTACTCGTATCGCGACGGCGACAGCTACGTCTTCATGGACAATAGCACCTTCGAACAGCACAGCCTGCCGGCCGTCGCAGTCGCTGATGACATGCGCTGGCTGCTCGAAGGCGCCACCGTCGGACTGCTGTTCTGGAACGGACAGCTGATTTCCATGATCCCTCCGCAGCAGGTCATCCTGAAAGTCACCTACACAGAGCCGGCCGCACGCGGCAATACCGCCACTAACGTCACCAAAGCTGCCACCCTGGAAACCGGCGTCGAAGTTCAGGTGCCAGCCTTCATCAAGGACGGCGATCGCGTCAAAATCGACACCGAATCCGGTTCCTACATGGAACGCATCCAGTCCTGAACACCACCATAACCTGCTGCACTATCGCTGCTCGGGCTTTCACGCCCGCGCAGCCCCTGCACACAGAACCGGTAAATGCGGCATCACAGTGCCGACACACGGTGTTTCTGCAATTCTGATCCTTCACTCGAACTTCCCAGCCACCCTGCACAGATCGCCCCCAAGGCATGTCCAATACCGCTCAGCCAGGCACTGCAGACTCCGCACAGTTCGACAGCAAACCGCCTCACAACGGCCGTCTGTACATCGAAACTGTCGGCTGTCAGATGAATATGCTGGACAGCGAACTGGTTGTGGCAGCACTGCGCCGCGAAGGCTATCTGCTGGCCGATAACCCAAAGGATGCCGACACCGTCCTGTTCAACACCTGCAGCGTCCGTGAACACGCAGAACACAAAATCTACAGTGCCCTTGGACGACTCAAATACAGCAAACGCAATCGCCCGCAGAAAGTCATCGGAGTCATCGGGTGCATGGCTCAGAAAGATCAGGAGCTGATCTTTCAAAAAGCACCACATGTCGACCTGATCGTCGGCACTGGACAACTGGCCGAAATCCCCCGACTGATCCGCGAAGCTCGCACAAACGATCAGCAGTCGCGACTCACCGCACTCAGCCTCGGACGCTCAGACGGCTCACGCCTGCAGGTTTCTGACAGTTTCCAAAGCTATGACCCTCTCCGCGATCCTGAAATGCGGCCAACGCCTTTTCAGGCGTTCGTACGCATCATGATCGGCTGCGACAAATTCTGCACCTACTGTGTCGTACCCGCGACTCGCGGCCCCGAGCAAAGCCGGCCACCAGCACACATCGTTCGGGAAGCTCAGGTACTCGCAGATCAGGGCGTCCGCGAAATCACCCTGCTCGGACAAACTGTCAACAGCTACAAATACACAGAAAACGGTCGGCTGGTCCGGCTCTCAGACCTGCTGCTGCAACTGCACCAGATCACCGGGATCCAGCGCATCCGCTTCATCACCAGTTTCCCCAAAGACATGACCACAGATCTGCTGCAGGCCGTGCGTGATCTGCCCAAAGTCATGAAATACCTGCATGTCCCGGCACAGTCCGGCTGCAACGAAGTCCTGCGACGAATGAAACGCGGTTATACTGTTGAAGACTACCGCGAAATGATGGGAAGGATCAACGACATCATTCCCGGCTGTGCTGTGTCCAGCGACTTCATCGTGGGTTTCTGCGGGGAAACCGACGAGGCCTTCGAAAAAAGCATGCAGTTGATTCGCGACTGTCGCTTCAAAAACAGCTTCATCTTCAAGTACAGCCCACGAACCGGCACCAAAGCAGACGAACTGTATCCCGATGACGTGCCCGAAGACGTAAAACGAAGACGCAATAACGAAATGCTGGAACTGCAGAACCGCATCTCAGAAGAAGACAATGCGGAATTCATCGGACGCAAAGTCAGCATCCTCGTCGAAGGCCCCAGTAAATCGGCCGCCCGTCGCGCCGCTCGCGAAGGACTGCCGGCGGACGCCGCCGGTAAATTGCCAGTCCTGCAACTGACCACCGATAACCAGCACCAGCACCATGAACACGAACGTGGCCTGCTGGAACATGCCGGACTGGCAGAACCGCAGCAACTGCAGCACGCTTCCGCCGCCGCCGAACAACTCGCGCTGCAACTGACCGGACGCACTGAATGCGACCGTATCGTCGTCTTCGACGGCAACCCGCGACTGATCGGCTCGCTGGCGGAAATCGAAATACACGACTGCACCAGCACCACACTCATCGGCTCCATCGTCACCCGAGAATTGCAGTTTGGGTCAGGTAGTGTCCTGCCCATCCTGATGTAACAGGGCCCGCTTAATAACGCACTACCTGATTGCCCGGCAGTCGCCGGATCAGACGTCGCACCTCCAGCACAGTCAGCGTCGCAAGAATCTGCGGCGCCTGCTGTTCACGGCCCCGCAGCACGTCGTCCACACCACAGGGCTGCCTGCTGACCCGATTGAGCACATCCTTCTCCAGTGTATTCAGCGACAACTCCCTCGGCTGATGCACGGTCTCGGTCCGTGACCTCACGGCCGGCTGCGGCAACGGACCTAAAGCCTCCAGCACGTCGTCCGCATGCCGCACTAGTTGCACCCCGTCCCGCAAAAGTTCCAGACAGCCGGCGCTGGCCAGACTGTCCACCGGCCCCGGCAACGCAAACACATCCCGCCCCTGCTCAATCGCATGCCGCGCCGTATACAACGCGCCGGATCGCCGTGAAGCTTCAATCACCAGCACGCCCAGACACAGTCCGCTGATGATGCGATTTCGCTGCGGAAACAACCCCGGCAGCAATTGCTGACGATGCGACATCTCACTCAGCAATGCCCCCTGCTGAACAATCTCCTCAGCCAGATCCGCATGCTCCGGCGGATAAATACGCTGCACGCCCGCCGGCAACACCGCGACTGTTCTGCCACCAGCACGCAAAGCCGCACGCTGCGCGGCCCCGTCAATTCCCCGCGCCAACCCGCTGACAACCGTCAAACCCGCTCGCGCAAGCGATGCCCCCAGTCGCTCGGCCTGACGCAGCCCATAAGGAGTACAACGGCGGGACCCCACAATCGCTATCGAAAGTTCGTCCTGCGGCAACAGAGCACCCCGCTGAAACAGAACTCGCGGAAAATCACAGATCTCCAGCAGTCGCCGAGGATACTCGGACGTCCCCGATAACAACGGACGTATTCCACCCGCCCGACACTCATCCAGTATCTGCTGCGATCGCAACAACAGCCCCGGATCCTGCAGGCCCGCCACAATTTTGGCACCCACCCCGGAAACCTGACGCAACTGCTCAGCAGACTGCTGCAGCACTGCTGTACACGACCCAAATACCGACATCAGTTCCGCCAGCAGCCGGGGGCCTATTCCTGATATCAATCCGAAGGCAATTGCGGACTGCAGCTCTGCTGACCCCGCCGACACACTCTGCTCTGTCACCATCGCACCGCCCCGCTGACCTGAAGTCCAGTCGGCGTCCGTGCTTATCCCACCAGACCGGGTGTTCCATACCCCGAGTCGACCTGACCGTTTCTGATCAACAGGACCAGTTCCCCATGACACCCCGAACGACCGGCCGCCAGCCAGTCATTCACCGCAAACTGAAAGACCGCCAGTGTTGCCGGTGGAACACTGAATGCACTGCAGCTCCAGCAGCACATCAGCATCGCCATGCCGGGATTATGCCCCACCACCAGCACACAGGATTCATCCGGAGCCGACTCGTAACGCGCAGCATCGCCAAACGCCTCGGCCGACGCACCATACAGCCCGGCCTGCAGCTGCACCGGCACTCCCGGCCCAAATTCCGGCACAGCCGGAACAGCCGGAACAGCCAAGCCCGCTGTCGCCTGACGTACCAGAAAGGCCGTCTGAGTCGTACGAACGGCAGCCGATGCCAAAATTCGCTGCGGCCGCAAACCCCGCGCCCCGAGTAGCAGGCCCGTCTGCCAGGCCATCGAAATCCCCCCAGCCGTCAGACAACGATCAAAGTCAGACTGCCCGGAAACCGCCTCTGCCGCTTCCGCATGTCGCATCAGCAGAACCGTTTTCACCACACACACCACCTTCAGAATAGGGGTGGAACGCATTAACACCATAGCATACTAAATATTTACCGCCATAGGTGCAAGTCAGTTCCCGTTGTTTCAGTCGTATTTGCAAAGAGCCCAGCCAAAAATATCGACATGTTGAGCTTCCGAAACATGCCGTCACTGCTCAAGCAATGCCTGCACGTCGTCCGCAGCATCACCCGGAGAAGCCACAAATTCCCGCATTTCCTCCGCTGTCGAAAACACCCAGACCCGGCCTCGGAACAACGCCGCATGCTCCAGATCGCCCTGCACACGACGATTCGCCTGCAGCAACGTCAACGCACTGTCACCGTCAAGCATCGGCCAGTAACGCTGCGGATTTTCCGAAAACATCCTCAGCTCCTCAGCAGATGCAAAATACAGCAACTGCCCCTTCCACTTCAGCTGGTGCCGAGAACTGCCCGCAATTACTGACCGGGCATCTCGAGCACTTACCAGCGAATTGCCGCCAAAGGCTGGCCGCAGAGGACGAGGAGCAGCAGCAGTATTCGTACGGGCCGGCACAGTCGCCGCAGCAGCACCCGAATTACGTGACGGCCTCGCAGCCGCCATTTGGGACTTCACCGGTGCACTCCGATGCACCATCTCAGGTGTCTCCGAATCACTCCAGTCGTCCGAATATGCAGTTCTGTCAGTCTCAGCACCACCGGCAGCCCGACCAATACGTTGTTCACGCACCGCAGCATAGTCCTCAGGCTCAATAGGGAACTCCGGCAACTCCTCAGCGCCGCTCACGGTCCCCTGTCGGCTGATGGACCTGAACGGCAATTGAGCATCGCGCGAATTGGAACGAGTCGCCGGAGCCTGCGTGGCAGAAGACTTCTCTGCCGGCTTCTTCGCAGCCGGTGGTTTTGTGGTGCGAGCCATGTCCGGGGCGCCACGCTTTGCGGCTGCCGCAGGAGGCGTCCGACTGCCGGCCGACGGAGTCCTGCCGGCTGTGGCCGCTGCAGAAGGTGTTCGCCCGGCAGCAGCAGGAGTCGGCACTGTACGCGCTGTACGCGACTGAGCGGCACGAGTCGCGTTTTGACGCACCGCTCGATCCAGATGCGTCTGCATTGCCTCAGCTGGCTGAAAACCCGAAATCCGATGAAGTACTTCCAGCTTCGATGAAACCACCAGCACTGTCGGTAATCCCTTGATCTCCAGATCCTGCAGCAACTCCTTGTGCTGGTCCGCATCTACCAGCACTGCCACGAAATCCTGAGAAACACGACCGGCTAGCCTCGGATCGGTCCACGTGCTCTTTTCCATTCGCTTGCAGTGGGAACACCACGATGCCGTAAACTGCATCAAAACCGGCCGCCCGGACTGAGCCGCCTCGCGCAACGCCGCTTCCACATCTGTCTGCCACGGAATCTGATCTGCCTGCGCACGATCGGCACCGTAAAGCGTCAGGCAAACACACAAGAAGGCACTCAGCGTCTGCATTCCACGCATGATGTCGCTCTGTATTCCGTTGAAGTGCTGAAACCCAAAATCCTGGCGTCCCGCACCGCTGTACTGCGTGCTCGGGCATTCCTGCCCCTGCTCACAAGTTTCACCGCGGCGCGCATACCCGCAGCCCGGTGGACAATCTCTCTATCGACCAGACACCCGAGTTGTAACACCCGCGTTGCCCGCAAAACCCGCCCGAGTGGAATATTCCGCAGTCCCGAGCAACACGGTGGCAGCATGCCGGTCAAACTAACACCTCGAAACGGCAGCTTTTGCCAGTTCCAAATCAGCTCCCGTCGAGCTTATCTCCAATCTGCAGAATTTGCTGGCCTGCATTCACACTCCTGTTCGACTGCCTGTAGTTGCCAGTCTGCTGGCTGTAGAATACTGCAACTCATTGGCGCAAAATTTCCCTCTGACTAAGAGTAACACCATCGTGCAGGTACTGGGACTGGATATCGGCGGAGCCAACATCAAAGCGGCCACCTCGGACGGTCTGTCAGAGCAACTGGCATTTGCCATCTGGAAAGCCCCGCATCTGCTGGGTGACCATCTGCGTTCGCTGCAGTTGTTCCACACGACCCGACCAGCTCTGATCGCTCTCACCATGACCGCTGAACTGGCCGACTGCTTTATCACACGAGCCGACGGCGTCCACAGCATCATCGATACAGTGGGTCAGGTGTTTCCCGATGTACCAGTGCGAGTCTGGCTGACTTCCGGGGAATTCGCCACAGCCGAAGAAGCGGTGGATCTGCCCGAACTCGTGGCTGCCGCCAACTGGCATGCGCTGGCCACCTGGGCCGGCCGTGCTGTTCCCGCCGGACCAGCACTGCTGATTGACCTCGGATCCACCACCACCGACCTCGTGCCGATTTCGGATGGCTTGCCCATACCTGCCGGATTGAACGATCTGCATCGACTCGCCGCCGGAGAACTGCTGTACACGGGCGCTGCCCGCACTCCCGTTTGTGCACTAGTGCAACATCTGCCTCTGCAATTGCCGGACGCCCCTGAACGTCAGTGGATACCGATCGCAGCTGAATTCTTCGCTACCGTGCAGGATGTACACCTGCTGACCGGCAGTCTGCCTGAAGAACCTGCATCGCTCGATACTGCAGACGGTCGCCCCGCCACCCGAGCCGCCGCCCGAAACCGCCTTGCGCACCTGTTCTGCTGTGATGCATCCGATCTCTCTGCGGATCAGCTCACAGCCGCTGCGGAATGGGTTTCAGAGCAGCAGATCCAGTGTCTGCAGCAGGCCATTTCCAGACGGCTGGATTCGCTGGCGGTACTGCATCCAGAGCACGCTCGGACGATTCGAGTCATGGTCAGTGGCAGCGGTTCATGGCTGGCCGCGAAGGCACTGGAAGAACTTGGTGATGCGCGAGTGGCCGAAGTTCTGAATCTGTCTGAAATGTTCATCAGCAGCGTCAGCGTCTGTGCCCCCGCATTCGCTGTGGCGCGACTTGCTGCCGAACGCTGCTGGGATGATCTGCTGCCTTTGCAGCAGTGGCAGGGCTGAGGGAATCGCATTATGCACCAACGGCAGTTGACAATTCCGTTACACAATCGCTACCTGGTGCCCGCCCGCCCAGGACGAGTTCCACATTTGTTTACTGACGTACTGATCATCGGCGGCGGGATCGCCGGAATACGAGCAGCTCTGGCGGTTGATCCCGCGTTGCGAACGATCGTCATCACTAAGGATTCTCTGCAGCATTCCAACAGCGCCTACGCTCAGGGAGGCATTGCCGGGGCACTTGATCCGCTTGATGACTATGCCAGCCACATGTCCGATACACTCGCCGCCGGCAAGGGGCTGTGCCATGCCAACGTCGTCGATCTGGTTGTGCGCGAGGCACCGCAGCGGATTCTTGAACTGGCCCGATTCGGAGCCCAGTTCGATAAAGTCGATGGCGAACTGGCACTCACGCTCGAAGGTGGACACAGTCACGCGCGAGTTGCCCACGCCCTCGGTGACGCCACCGGCCTCGAAGTCATGCGGGCCATGAACCAACTGGCACTGTCGCAGCCTCACATCGACTTCTGGCCGAAAACCTTCACCCTCGACCTGCTGACCGACGGACCAGCCTGCCGCGGGGCACTGGTCTGGAACCAGAATCATGGCCGCACTTTCATCTGGGCCAAACAGACAATCCTGTGCACAGGGGGCGCCGGGGCACTGTATCGCGAAACCACCAACCCGCAGATTGCCACAGCCGACGGACATGCGGCTGCGCTGCGGGCGGGCTGCGTGGTTCAGGATATGGAATTCATGCAGTTCCATCCCACCGTCCTGTATATCGCCGGCAGTTCGCGACACCTGATCACGGAAGCGGTCCGTGGCGAGGGTGCCCATCTGGTCGACTGCCATGGCCACCGTTTCATGCCTGACTACAACGCGGCCGGTGAACTGGCTCCGCGGGATGTCGTCAGCCAGTCCATCACAGCTCAGATGGCAAAAACCCAGCACCCCTGCGTCTACCTCGACCTGTCATCGATCGGCGCTGACAAAGTACGGCTCCGGTTCCCGCACATCGGACGGGTCTGCGCGGATTTCGGCCTGGATCTGACTCGCGATCGAGTTCCTGTAAGACCCGGCGCACACTACATGATCGGCGGAGTGGTCACTGATCTCGACGGCCGCACTTCGATCAGCAATCTCTGGGCCGCCGGTGAAGTCACTTCCACGGGTCTGCATGGCGCAAATCGCCTCGCCAGCAACAGCCTGCTTGAAGGAGTTGTGTTTGGATTGCGATGCGGACAAAATGCCTCTGCTGCTGCACTCGGAATGCTCGACAACTTCACCGTCCCCTCCATCGAATGGCAGCCGGAACGAAAAGACCCGGACGAACACGAGCAACTGGACATTGCCGATATTCGCAATTCGCTGCGCAGCCTGATGGGACGCAGCGTCGGGATCGTTCGCAATGAATCAGACCTCGCCGCCGCCTGCAGCCAACTGGACTTTTGGTCCCGCTACGTCTGTTGCCGGATGCTGTCGGAACAATCCGGCTGGGAACTCCAGAATATGATGCTGGTGGGACGAGCCATGGCGGCCGCCGCACTCGAACGACGCGAAAGCCGCGGCGTGCATTCCAGATCAGACTTCCCAGTGCCACTGGAACAGCAACGTTCGCATATCGAGGTCCGCTGCGAACGGGCAGGGTAGAGCAGGGGAAAATCCGGGAAGGATTCACAGCACACAGACTTGATTCACACCACGCCTACCGTTGAAATGCAGAACTCCCGGCCCGCCTGGTAAAAACCAAGTGTCCCTCCCGATACCCTGATTCCAGCAGGCAACGCCTGATGATCAATACACTGATCTCACTGCTGCTGCAATTCCTGCTGATCGCCCAGGCTGGCGGTGGCGGAAATTTCGGCAGCAGCAGTGGGGGCAACTTCGGCGGGGACTTTGGCAACTCGTCCGGGGGTGTCGACTTCCTCCCGGGAACTTATTCACACAGTGGCTCCGGACGTACTCCTGGCGGGTTCGAAGTTTTTTTCTTTGTCGTGGTCATTATCGTCATCATTGGCTTCAAATTCATCGAGGCGTGGCAGGCTGTACAGGCTCCCGCCGTCACTCGCGAAGTGCGGGCCGGACTGAAGCGTCAAAATCAGAAACTTCGTGAATCGCTGCTGCTGGAACTGCAGCAATCAGATCCGCTGTTTTCAGAACAGCAGTTCCTTGATCGCTGCTCACAGGGCTTCGCACTTATTCAGAAATGCTGGGCTCGGCACGATCTGGCAGATTGTCGCGGCATGCTGTCGGACGCCGTCCACGAACGATTCCGGTTGTATCTGCAGATGCAGCAGGCCGAACAGGTGCATCACCGTATCGACCAGCTGGATATCTCAGAGGCCCGCATTGTGGCCATTAGCACAGACCCGCAGTTCGACACAATTCACGTACAGTTCACGGCGTCAGCCCTGATTCGGGAAGAACCACTCGACCAGATGCACAAGGCCGCGTGGGCCGTACCTCGCAAAACATTTTCAGAAGTCTGGACATTCGTCAGACGCCGTGGTGCCCAGACCAGCCTGCAACGGTCACTGCTGGCAGGCCAGTGTCCCCACTGTGGTGCTCATCTGGTGATCACAGACACCAGTCAGTGCCCGCACTGCCAGTCTTTCGTGCATGCAGGTTATGATGACTGGGTGCTTTGCGAAATCACGCAGGACAGTGAATGGATCGTGACGGAATCTGCCGCTCAAATTCCCGGCTGGGGAGAATTGCAGCAGCATGATCCGGCACTCAGCCTCGCACAGATCGAAGATCGGGCGTCTGTGGTCTTCTGGCGCTGCCTGCTGTCGCTTTACTTTCAGGATCCGCGGATGGCGTTGCCGGTCCTCTCAGCCACAGTCTCAGACATTCCGAATCGCTGGAAGGTTCCCAATGACGGCTTTTGGAAGCTGCCAGCAGTGGGTTCCGTACAACTGCTGCGCTGTCTTCCGGCCGAGCAGGAAAACGATTCGGACCGCGTGGTGGTCCTGTTGCGATGGTCAGGTACACGTGCCGGCGGAGATCGAACCAAACCGCACCTGCTCAGTCGCCAGATGCTGTTCCCGCACGAACTCACACTGGTCCGCCGACGTGGTGCACAGTCAAAACTCGAAGACACCTTTCACACGTTCAGTTGTCGAGCCTGCGGAGCCCCCATCGATGTGGTCGGCACCAGCTCCTGTCGCTGGTGTGGCAAATCACTCAACGACGGCACCTATGACTGGGTCCTCGAATCGGTTGAGCCGCAAAGTCTTTGGCAGGCGCCAACACAGACAAATCGACTGGTTGCAAAGCCGCTTACTATGCCTGCTGCGGATGTTGATCCGGACAACGTCCCGCCTCCTCTGCCCACATGGCAACAGCTCTCAGCGTGGCAGTCCACCAGCATGGCGCCGGAACAAATCATCGCCTGCACCGCTGCCATGCTGAAAGCTGACGGCCAGCTTGTTGCCGCCGAATCGCAGTTTTTGCGGGAACTGGCGACACAGCTGGGAATGACTCAGGCCCGCATGGAACAGGCCCTCACGCTCGCCGAAACCGCTCTGCAGATACCCCCGTCCACAGACCAGCTGGAACTGCTGCTGCAGGATCTGATTCGCGTTGCCTTTGTGGATGGTCGGCTGACCAGCGAAGAACGGGCCATTCTGAAACGATTTGCAGCCCCGCTGAAATGGTCCAGCACGACTCTGAATCAACAGATACAGTCCGTTCGAAACAGCATCGTGCGACGATCAAAACCGCTGTAATTCCAGAGTAGATTGCCTCTGCAGCACTCCATTCCGATGTTGCTCTTTGGCAACAAAAACCTAAAACCGACCTTACGTACGGCTGGAAGGCGAAAAGGCTACGGGTTTTCATGGCAATTACGGAAACCCCCGTTCAACCACAGATTGCTCTGCCGAAACCCACTGACCGACGCTAAGATCTATCTGTCGGACCGCCATCGGCTGCCGAAAAACTGGCGTTTCCTTCATACCTCGCAGCGTATCTGAAACATGGCTCGGATTCTCGTCACCGGCGCGGCCGGTTTTATTGGTATGCATACTTCCGCAGCCCTGCTGGCCCGCGGTGATCAGGTCGTGGCTATCGATAACCTGAATGATTACTACTCGCCTCAGTTGAAATACGATCGACTGGCGCTGCTGACCGGCAGAACCGGCTTTTCATTCCGCCAGCTGGCACTCGAAGATCGCGAGGGCATGGAACAGCTTTTTCAGCAGCACAAGTTTGATTCCGTCATTCACCTCGCCGCACAGGCCGGTGTTCGTTACTCGCTCACAAATCCGCACGCCTACGCAGACTCCAACCTGACCGGATTCGTCAACATCCTTGAAGCCTGTCGGCACCATCAGGTGGCACACCTCACCTACGCCTCCTCCAGTTCCGTGTACGGTGCCAACAAAAAAATGCCGTTCTCAGTAGAAGATCGCGTTGACCATCCCGTCAGCCTGTATGCCGCCACCAAAAAGGCCAACGAACTGATGGCACACACCTACAGCCATCTGTTTGGACTGCCAACCACTGGTCTAAGATTCTTTACCGTCTACGGCCCGTGGGGGCGCCCTGATATGGCAATGTGGCTGTTCACCGAAGCCATTCTTGCCGGCCGAACCATCGATGTCTTTAACCACGGTCGCATGCAGCGTGACTTCACCTTCATTGACGACATTGTCGAGGGTGTTGTTCGAACAAATGACCTGATCCCCCGTCCCTCAGACCCGCAGGAGATGGATACCATGGGTACTGCCGCACCATGGGCTGTCTACAATATAGGCAATAATCAACCGGTTCAGCTGCTGCGGCTGATCGAAACCCTTGAGCAGACCATCGGTCACGTCGCCACGAAACGATTTCTGCCCATGCAGCCCGGAGACGTAGAATCCACCTGTGCCGATATTCAGGCGTTGCAGACCGCCACAGGATTCCGCCCTAACACTCCGATAGAAGTCGGTGTCCGAAAATTCGTTGACTGGTATCGCAGCTATCATGGCGTCCCCGGCTAAGCCGACTCTGATTCCCGCATATTCAGGACCCTTCAGCGTTTTCTGCATCGCGGAAACTGCTATGATCTTCGCAGCCGTCGCCCGACGTACCTCCCGCCAAGGCTCTGCTCGGATGTTACCTATGTCCTGCCCGATCGTCCGGCGCACCCTTTCTGCCTGCTGGCCGTTCCTGCTGCCCATACTTCTCCTGACCTTCCAACTCGTACCAGCGCTGGCCCAGGACAGCCCGGCCACTCACAGTTTTGACACTCAGGTTGCCCCGCTGCTCGCCGCCCACTGCCTCGGCTGTCACGGCACCGACGATCCCAAAGGTGGTCTGAACCTGACAACTCTGGCAGGCTTTCGCAAAGGCGGCGATTCCGGCAGCCCATACAACGCCGACCAGCCCAACAACAGTCTGCTTCTGCAGCGAGTTATGCAGGGGGAAATGCCACCCGAAAAACCTCTGCCTGCCCAACAACAGCAGATGCTGCAACGCTGGCTTCAAGCCGGCGCAACATGGGGAACAGATCCTATCGACCCCTATCAGTACTCCAGCGAAACTCGCGCAGGATTCGACTGGTGGTCACTTCAGCCGCTGCAAAATATCTCCGCCGAAAATCCTGCAGCCATACACCCCATCGACGCATTCGTCGATGCCAAACTGCGGGACAACGGCCTGCGACGATCGCCACAGGCCGACCGTCGCACTTTGATCCGACGACTCTCCTTCGACATCCTTGGTCTGCCACCCGAACCAGCTGATGTCGCCGCCTTCCTTGCTGACAACAGCCCGCATGCATGGGAACAACTTGTTGACCGTATGCTGGCTTCACCACACTACGGTGAACGCTGGGCACGACACTGGCTGGATGTCGTCCGTTTCGGTGAAAGCAACGGGTTCGAATACGACGAACCACGGGATAACGCCTGGCCCTACCGCAACTGGCTGATTGACGCCTTCAACAACGACCTTCCTTACGACCAGTTCGTCAGGCTGCAAATCGCCGGCGACGTGATGCAGCCCCAGGATCCTCTCGCTGCAGCAGCCTCCGGTTTCCTCGTAGCCGGAGCGCACAACACCACACTGCCTTCCAGCGAGAAAATGCGGCAGTCAATGGCGCAGGACGAAATGGAAGATCTGGTTGGCACCGTCGGCCAAACATTTCTGGGACTCACCGTCAACTGCGCCCGCTGTCACGATCATAAATTCGACCCCATCTCTGCCCGAGAATACTACAGCTTCGCCTCAGCACTGGCGGGCGTCCGACATGGGACTCGTGATGTAAAGATCCCGCTCAACTCTGCACAGCAGCAACAACTGCAGCAGGCCGAGCAAATGCTGCAGACCACAGCACAGCAGCTAGACCAGTTGACAGCACCCGTCATTTCCGCGATCCTGAAAAAACGACAGCAGGGACAGCCCCGTGGAAGCCAGCCACCGCAGCCCATGGCAGCGTGGGAGTTCAATGCCGACCTGCAGGATTCCATCGGCGAACTGCACGGCACCGCACGCGGAAATGCTGCGATCAGAGACGGTAGCCTGCAACTCGATGGCGCAGGTTCCTTCGTTGAAACTCCGCCACTTCCCAAAGATATCCGCGAAAAAACACTCGAAGCGTGGGTACGCCTCGGAACAGTCGAGCAAAGCGGCGGAGCAGCCGTCAGTCTGCAAACAACCGACGGCAGCATCTTCGATGCCATCGTCTTTGCCGAACGCGAACCACGTCGCTGGATGGCAGGCAGCAATGGATTCACCAGAACGTCGCCGTTTAACGGTACCGCTGAAAATGATGCAACCGATCGCTTTGTTCATGTCGCAATCGTCTACCAGCAGGATGGCACCATCATCGGCTACAGAGAAGGTCTCCCATATGGAAGTTCCTTTCGTCCAGGTGATCTGCAGAACTACGCAGCCAAAACTGCTCAGCTTGTGTTCGGACTCCGACACGGGCCAGCCGGAGGTAATCGACTGCTGCAGGGCAGCATCGATCGAGTCCAGTTTTATGATCGCGCACTGACAGCCGATGAGGTCGCCGCATCAGCCTTTGCCCGTGGCTCGCAAAGCATACCACGGGCCGAACTGCTGGCAGCCATGACCGAAGACCAGAAACACCAGCTGCTGGAACTTGAACAACAGCAAAAGTCAGCCAGTTCACTCCGGCACCACCTGCAGGAACATCAGCAGTCGTCCCTCTACACCTGTATTTCTGCCGACCCGGGGATCACTCACGTACTGAAACGCGGAGATGTTTCGCAGCCATCAGAAGTCGTCGCACCAGCCGGACTCCGCGCCGTCCGCGGTGCTGCAGCGGATTTTCAACTGCCACCCAACTGCTCCGATCGTGAACGCCGCATTGCTCTCGCCACATGGATCACTCATCCCGAAAATCCACTGTTCGCACGAGTCATGACAAATCGAGTGTGGCACTACCACTTCGGACAGGGCATCGTACCAACGCCCGGTGATTTCGGCTTCAACGGCGGTCGCCCCAGTCACCCGGAGTTGCTCGACTGGCTGGCCTTGGAATTCCGTCGCAAGGGATTCCTGCTGAAACCACTGCATCGACTGATCGTCACCTCAGAAACATGGAAACAGGCATCACTGCCTCGCCCGGACGCGAAATCCATCGATGCAGATAATCGACTGCTGTACCGCAGAACCCCGCAACGTCTTGAGGCCGAATCTCTGCGAGATGCGATGCTGGCTGCAGCCGGAGTCCTCGATCGCACAGTGGGAGGACGCGGCTACCGAGATATGCGGCACTTCAAATTCAAAGGCAGTAACTTCTATGACCCGCTCACCGAAGATGGCAATGCCGGCTGGAGACGCACTGTCTACAGGTTCGTGCCTCGCGGAGGTCGCAACCCGTTCCTTGACACCTTCGACTGCCCAGATCCTTCCGCCGCAGCTCAGCGACGCCCGCTCACAACAACACCGCTGCAGGCACTGGCACTGCTTAATAATGACCTCGTGTTCCGCCTCGCAGAATCGCTGACTGAACGAGCCCGCAGGGAAACCAGAGATGATCAGCCAGCTCAAATCTCATGGATCCTCGAAACCGCACTGGGACGCACGGCTGACCCCCGTGAACTGCAGCAGGCTGCGGACTTCAGCCGCGAATTCGGACTGTCAGCATGGTGCCGAGTCCTGCTGAACAGCAACGAATTCGTCTACATACGCTAAAGCACTATTCACCCACACCCCCGAATTGATTCCAGTCAACCAGTTGAATCTCCGGCTGCAGGATCTCCAAAAAGTTCGTCCGCGAACTGGTTTTGACACCACGCCCGCCACGCGAACTGACCTGGTACTTTGTCTGGCCAAAACTCAGCACGCTGTCATTGTCATTGCGGACTCGCAGACAGTCACTCGGACGCGACAACTGCACGATCCCCAGAACCTCGTCACCTGCTTCCAGCTTCAACCCTCTCACTCCCTTGCCGGCACCACCCAGAACAGGCACATCGTCAATTCGAAAATGCAGCACCCGAGCTCGCTTCGATGCCATGAACATCGTTTCCGCGTCACGTACCAGCTCTACAGATACAACCTGATCTCCCTTCGCCAGCCGACAGAATTTGCGACCAGCCTTGGTGGAAACCGTCCGAAACGATTCAAATGGCAGCCGCATGATGTTGCCGCTGCGAGTCGCGATCAGGAGCGTCAGACCGACGCCGTCTCCCACAGCTGCCACATCCGGAACAAACCTGGCATCGGTAGGCAATGCGGCCATCACACTGACACCATCCTGCATCTTTGCCCGCTTCGCCAGTGGCTCCCCGTAACCCGAAGAAACCGGTATCTGATCTATCGGCAAAGTATACGCGATTCCGTCAGAACAGAAGAAAACAACATGATCCACCGTACTGCCGGGGACCACAGTCAAAACCCCGTCACCCTCGCGAACACGAGTCCTCGCGACACTGCTGAGCTGCCCCACACGCTTGATCCAGCCGTCCTTCGTCACCACGACGTTCGTGTTTTCCCGTACGATATAAGCCTGCGGATCATACTCCACAACCTCCTCGGCTGAACCCAGTTCACTGCGACGTCCATCCGCAAAATCCGCAGCCACCTGCTCAAGCTCTGTCGTAATCAGCTTCCACATCTTCGCTTTGGACTTCAGAGTCGCCTCGATCCGAGCTGCCTCCGCCTGCTTCTCTGCCAGCTCTTCACGAATCCGACCAATCTCCAGCTTCGAAATCCGGTACAGCTGCAGCTCCAGTATCGCCTCCGTCTGCAGCTCATCCAGCGGAAATTCCGCCATCAGCTTTTCAGCCGCATCACGCTTGCCGCTGCTGGCACGAATGATCTTCAATGCTCGATCAAGTCCATCGAAGATTATCGCAAAACCCTCAAGAATATGAATGCGACGACGCAGCTGCTCAAGCTGATACTGCAGACGACGCTGCACGGTGATGAACCGAAAATCCAGAAAGTACTGCAGCAACTCCTTCAGACTCAGTACCCGAGGCACCGTCTGGCCATTCTCGGCCGGCACCAGACACGTGGCGTTGTAGCTGAAGTTCTGCTCCAGCGAAGTATGCTTGTACAGATAAGCCATCACCGCCTCAGCGTCAGCACCCGGCTTCAGCTCAATGGCAATCCGCAGACCGTTCTCCTCGTTGGTCTCATCATTGACGGATTCCAGCTGAGGCAACTTGCGGGCCGCAATCAGCTCACCAACCTCCGTCATCAGCGGACCAGTCGCCGCACCATAGGGGATCGAATAGACAATGATCCGATTTTCGATCCGACGCCGGCCCTCTTCGTCAAACCGCCACTCACCACGCATCCGAATCGAACCACGACCGGTTTCATACATGTCCCGCAACTGTGCCCGATCAGTGACAATCCGCCCGCCCAGCGGAAAATCCGGCCCCTTCACAAAACGCATCAGCTGAGCAACCGATGCGTCCGGATTGTCCACCAGATGCACCGCCGCCTTCATCACCTCACCAAGATTGTGAGGCGGCATGCTGGTGGCCATCCCCACCGCAATCCCCGCTGAACCGTTGACCAGCAAAGACGGAAATCGAGCCGGCAGAATCACAGGCTCCTGATCCGCTGCGTCATACGTCAAACGCATGTCGACCGTGTCAAACCGCAGCTCGTTCATCAGATTCTCAGACAGCCGAGTCAGCCTCGCTTCCGTGTAACGACTGGCCGCTGCCCGCAAACCCATGATAGAACCAAAATTTCCCTGCCCCTCCACCAGCGGATACCGCAGCGTAAAATCCTGAGCCAGACGAACCAGTGCTTCGTAAACCGCAACCTCACCATGCGGATGGAAGGATCCTGTCGTGTCACCACAGATTTTGGCACATTTTCGAGTCTTCGCGTCCGCATTCAGTCGCAGACGGTCAAACATCACGTACAGAATTCGCCGCTGCACAGGCTTCAGACCGTCCCGCACATCAGGCAAGGCCCGCGATGTAATTACCGAAAGCGCGTAATTCAGGTAGCGACGTCGAGTTTCGTCACTGATCGGAACAAATTGCACACTGGCCTCCGGAGCAACCGCGCCCTCTTTACCAGTTCCCCTGCCAGTCGTCTTTCTGCGAGCCACTGTGGCTTCCTTTGCCTGCTGATTCAACAGCGAATGAATTCCATATTTGCATACAGCCTGAGCCAATCGCGAATAGTAGGCAATTGGTCAGCAAATCCACAGATCGACTCACCTTGGGAATTTGCTAAAACAGGAAAACCACGCCGACTTTCCCGTCTGCGAAAGATATGTGGCGAACAATTGTTCTGCTGCTTGTCCGGTCACTGCAGCCCGGCGATTGATTCATTACGCCACCGGAGACCGGCCGAATATCTACACAGGAATTATTCGAGGGGTAGCGCGCAAAACGCGATTTTCCCCTAAAAATCGTCGCTTTTCAGGTTCGGAAGGATTCCGAACACCGCTGAAACAGAGACGCTCGGCGATCCATGGAGGGGTCTGAAATGTTACGCAGTAGTTTGGTCGCACTGGCCGTCGGCGTCCTGACGGCTGGCAGCCTGCCGGCTGGGGAAAAATCTTCCGATAAGCCGGCACCACAGGGCATCATGGGCTGGCTGCGAAACCGTGGCGACGACGCTGCCCCTGCCAAAATTCGCAGCGGCCAGCAGCAAAAACCCGGAGTCGAACGAGCTGTCGTTAGTGATGCAGAACGACAAGCCGTCTCGATCCGACGCACTTCCGGTGGTCCACAGGACAACAAACCGGCCACCCGCAGCGTTTCAGCTCCGACACCCGCAGCCAAAACTGCGGCAGCCCCCGTCGAACAGCCGCGACCAATCCAGCAGACGCCCGTAGTGCCCAACACCAGCACCATCGCCGGCCCACAGTACTTCAGTGTCGCCGCTCCCGGGAACGGTGCCAGCCTGCCAGTACAGCCCGGAAGCAACTGGCAGACCTACGAACCAGCCGTTCCCGCTCGACAGACCGTCGCCGCCAGTTATGCCCGAGTCCAGCAGGCTCCGGCTCCGGCAAGTCCCGCTCAGCCACTGCCCGGATACCCACAGACCGGTGCCAGCCTTTACCCGGCACCGGTCGCTGGCATCCCAAAGCAGATGGGTAGCGCAGTAATCACGAATCCAGCGTTGCAGCCGCACGAAATGCTCTACGCACACCAGTACAAAGCCCTTTACCCACCCTACTACTATGAGGTGAACGGGGGCTGGTTCGTAACGCCATTCGGTGTCTGGTCGCAAGAAAACTGGAAACTGAAAGGCACACAGGTGGACGTGAAGTATCGCTCCTCCATCAGCCCCCTCGCTTTCTTCATGCCCCCGGTCAACTGACCCGGCGCCAAACGGCTCTACCTCTGGTTTCAAAGCGGCACTTTTTAAAACGCTCTCACTCCGCTCAGGTGGCTTATGATCATCCCAAAGATAATGTTGCACACAGCAGTAGCCGCATGCCTCGCTTCAATGGCATGTCTTGCCACAGCTGACGACGAAGGCATCGTTCAGATCCCAGGTCGCAGCAAAACTCAGGGGACCGGTGCCTTGACCATTCGCCAGACAGCCTTCCTCAGCGCGGACAAGTGCGCAGAGAATGCCAGTGGCGGGCCGTGTGCCGAAGGTGGCCATGGCGGACCCTGCGGTGAAGGCAAGGACCCGAACGCGTGTGCCGAATCAGGTCATAGCACCGAACACTGCCAAAATGGATTGTTCGGTGGAAAAGGACTGCTGGGCGGCAGTCTGTTCGGTGGCGGTAAATCCAAAGGCAGCCACAGCGGGTCAGGGAACTCCAGCGGAAATCGCCACGGCAGCAGTGCCGGAAACGGTCACGGACTCGCTCACGGCAACGGCAATGGATCCGGAAACGGCCACGGCAGTGAACATGGAAATGGCCTGATTTACCGCTCCGTCCATCCAAACGATGCAAACCACAGCGGCTCCGGAAACGGCGGGCGTCTGTTCGGCCAGCACGGATCGGGAAATTACCACTCCTCCAGCGGCTGGAACTCCGGCCCCTACGGTGGTCCCGCACACACCGGGAACGAATTGTGCAATTGTCTGTTCGGATGGGCAATTCCGCCAGGAAACTGTGGACAAGGCCTGCCCCTCTTTGGAAAGTATCACACTGTGTATGCGGATAATCCGGGTTACGTGAACCCGGCCGACACCCAGCTGTACGCTACCGGGGCCAACGGTCTGCCCGTGGTCATTCCCACGGCACCGAACGTCAACCACCAGTACAACTACAGCTCCGGTATGCCGGCCAGTCGCATCACAACGCTCGGAACCTGGAATCCCCAGACTGCCCCGCAGCGAATGAAGTTTCAAACCTGGTGATCTCACCCGGTGACCCGACTGAACGCGTGTTGTATTGACCAAACGGGGAAGAATGGAGCTTCTCACCAGATTCCTTCATGGATCAGACAGCTTTTTCCGGAGCGTGGCGTTATGAAGATGTTCTCAGCAGCCTGCCTTGCAGTCACTACTGCACTGACATTCGCAGGCTCTTCTCAGGCTCAGCAGCCCGCCGGATCGGCTCAGGTGCAGGCCGTCACCGTCAGCCATACCAATTGCCAGCACAGTCATCAGCACCCAGGACAGTGCAATAACCCAGCCTGCCCGCTCAGCCGTTTCCAGCTCTACCCCGATGGCGGCTACAATCCCCCGGTCAATATGCCGGTGAACTACAACTGGGCACAGTATCAGCAGATCGTACCGGCTAACCCCTACGGCACTGCAGGCGGTGGGTTTACTGCCCAGTACCCAGTCGTGCCAAATCCCGCTGACACCGCTCAAAGCGGATACTACCTGCACAAGGTACCATCATGGCAGCCTCAGCCTGGCATGATCCCGCCAACACCAAATCCGGCCCTGTTTCACAATCGCGTCTGTCCGGTTCCCGGACAGGCCACTGTGATCCGCCAACACAACCATCATCTGCACGCAGCTGCCACTCCAGACCCAATGGAAGGCGTTGTTCGAATCCCCGCCCGCCGTCAGGCAACGCCAGTCACGGCGGAAAAGCCAGCGGTCAGGCGACCACTGGAAGCACCCAAACCGGTGGTCCATGCCCCAAGGCCGATCCCAGCCACATCAGCAGTACCGGCCAGTACACCAGCAAAACCTAAAACAACCGTGATGCCGGCCTCGAGGATCTCATCAAAGCCAGCCGCAACCCCGAAAAAGTCAGGGTTCCGACTGTCTTCTCTGTTCGACTGAACAGACAACGCAACCTCCTCCGCATCAGAAAGCTCTGGCAGGGCTCACACTGTCAGAGCTTTCTGAGTTTTTAGATGCGTGAGTTCTCCGGTTACTCATCCAGCCTGCGAAACAGCGGCTGAAGGCCTCAACAACGCATCTGCAGGAATTACAGACGGCTGCAGGCAAACTGCAGCATGCTGCAGAACACGACGGTCATACTCTGACTGATGTACGCTGCGAGCCATATTGTGGCGGGCTCCCGCTGCCACCCAGTGCTGCGAACTGCTCCCAACCAGCCGATGCAGGCGGTTGGCAACGTCCTGCGACACATACGTATCAGCACTGCCTGAAATCAGCAGGACACTTTCCGCTTCAAGCCCGGAAACTTCGTCTTCAAGGTGCACGAAACGACAACCCCGGCGACTCTCATTGTACGCCATCGCCTGACGCAATGTCCGCTCGACATGCCAGTTCGGAACCATACTGTAAAGCCATCGCGGCAAAATGAGATCGGCAAAACGATCAGCGAAAAACCGCAGCATCGTCAAAGTGCCAAAAGCACTGTCAGCAATAACTCCCCGCACCTTCGGGTATCGAGCCCCGGTGAGCAGCGCTCCAACTCCGCCCCGACTCACGCCAAATACAAGGATTGGCAGAGTACTGAGACGCGGGTGCGATTCAATAAACTCCATGGCCGCACTGATGTCACGCATCTCCAGTTCTGTCAGCCAGTGACTGGCTGAGTAACCGGGTGGACGTTCGCTCTCGCCCTGACCACGAAAATCAAAGGAGAACAGCGCATAACCCTCGTCCAGCAGGGCAGCACAGTACCTCGGAGCCATCCAGTGATTGCCGTCCATCTCAGGCAAATACAGAATGAGTCCACACGACTCCTGCTCGCCGTTCCACACGCTGCCACTCAGGTTCACGCCGTCCAGTGTACGAAACTGCACACTCTTCGCACGTCGATCAGGCTGCCCTGGAGTAACTCGAAAGGCAGGAGCCTTCTCCAGGAAACCAGCAATCGATGGCACAAGCAGACGCCGAGTCGCCAGTATCTCAACGACAGCCACCAGACCCGCAAATAAAATCACATATAACCAGATCAAGGGGAACACTCCAACCGCGCGAAAAGCACACATCCAGTTATTCAGGATCCTCCAGCCAACTTACCACAGTCCGACTGCAGTCACAAATACATAATCCAATCCAATCAGAGACTTTAACGCCCCTGATCTACCCCCCCAAAAAAACGCCCCCGTTGCACACTAACCAGCAAAACCACCCAGAATCAAAGCAACATTCTGACCACCAAATCCAAAGCTGTTCGAAAGAGCCGCTTTGATGCGAGTCTCACGAGGCTGATTCGGAATATAATCCAGATCGCATTCAGGATCAGGAGTTTCGTAGTTGATGGTTGGTGGCAGCACACCGTCGCGAATCGCCAGCAGACAGGTGATAGCCTCCACCGCGCCTGCTGCGGCAATCAAGTGCCCCATCATGCTCTTGATGCTCGAGACCGGCGTCTTCCAGGCATGTTCACCCAGACCACCCTTCACGGCCATCGTCTCCACCTGGTCATTCACACGAGTACTTGTTCCGTGAGCATTCACGTAGCCAATTTGTTCCGGATTCAGTTCAGCATCCTGCAACGCCATCCGAATGCAGGCCACCGCGCCACGCCCCTCAGGATGAATATCCGTGATGCGATATGCGTCAGCGGTTGAACCATAACCCAGAATTTCACCGTAGATTCTGGCACCGCGTGCCTTCGCGTGCTCCAACTCCTCCAGCAGCAACATCCCTGCACCTTCACCCAGAACAAAACCATCGCGGTTCAGATCGAAGGGACGCGAAGCCGTCAAGGGAGAATCATTTCGCTCAGACAACGCTGTCAAAAGATTAAATCCCGTCACACCAAACGGGTGAATCATGCTGTGAGCCCCGCCTGACAGCATCATCTCAGCTTCACCCCGCCGAATGATCTCGGTTGCCTCGCCGATCGCCTGGCTGGAGGCTGCACACGCCGTCAGACAGTTCAGGTTTGGCCCCTGAGCATTAAACAGGCTCGAAAGATGCGCAGCCGGCATATTCGGCTCAAGTTCAAGTTCATACCGAGGATTCATCCGGCTGATGAAACTCTCTGTGAAATGCTGAAGATCAATCCGGCCCTCGCGGTATGCTTCCGACACCAGCGACATGAACTGAAAAAAGTTCTGCTGACCTTCACCGGCACCGAGGTACACGCCGAACCGTGCCGGATTGAATCCCGGCGAATCATGAATGCCCGCATCCGCTACAGCCTGCCGCGCTGCACCAATTGCAAACCGCACGTTGCGACCAGCATCCGCAAAACGCGCAGGATTCTCCACCTGATTTTCAAATTCGTAACCCCTTACCTCAGCTGCAAACTTCGTCGGAAATCGAGTCGCATCAAAATGAGTAATCGGGCCAACGCCGTTGCGACACTGCAACTGAGACTGCCACATCGTCGGCACATCGTTTCCCAGCGGCGTAACAGCCCCCAGACCCGTGACCACAACTCGCCGCTTCATGCCCCAGTCTCCCCACGCCGCTCGCCCTCTCCGGCAACACCAGAGCCAGCTTTACCCACGGTCAGAATGTCCAGCAGGTTCATCCGAAACACGAAATTCTTTTGATCAATCCGGCTGAACTGCGGATCGTCGGTCTTCAAATGAGCAAAAACGATTTCAGCTGATGCCACAGGACGGTCACCCACCGCAGCCTCGACAGAAACACTGCCACCCTCGTCGCGAGCATCCAGCAGGTCGGCCGTGTAAATCAACTGATCGCCCGGACAAGCCCAACTGTGGAACACAACCTTTGGAACCTTCGCCAAAATCACATTGTACCGAAATCCAAAGTGCTCACCCAGCAGAATCCCGCCAGTCTGAGCCATACCTTCTATCATCAGCGAACCAGGCATGACCGGGAAACCCGGGAAATGATCGTGCAGATGCTCTTCAGCCAGAGACACGTTCTTCACAGAACGTGCCCGCTTGCCGGATTCAAACTCAATGAACCGATCTATCCAGTACCAGCGCATGCCACAGCCCGCCGATCAGAATGAGGCCCCGAGCCAAAATATACACACAGGGGCCGACTGCCAACGTCAGGTAAAACAGCAAAACCCGAAGGTCCGCATCACTTCAGACGGGCTGCAATAAATCGAGCGATCATGCCGACCGTGAACAGGTCAAAAATCCGACTCACGACAGGATCCTTCGCAAACGAATCCAGGTCGGCATGCGGCATCTTACGCCGCAGTTCTTCCAAACCTTCAGCTGTCACTTTGCCACCAGCCACAAAACCGGAATCGGCAGATGCCAGATTGTCAGGGAACAGCTCGCCACGAGGAATCTTGATGTCAAATGACTTCTCCAGACGGAACACAATGTCCAGAAAGTCAATCGACTCTGCTCCCAGGTCCCCAATCAAAGTTGCCGACGGTGTGACCTCGTCGTCATTCACACCCAGTGCGTCAACAAGCGTCCCGCGCACTTTGTCCAGGATTTCTTCTTCAGAGGGCATCGAACAGTTTCTCCTGAGCCGGAAGTCAAGCCCCCAGCCGACGTCGCCAATCCAAATCAACCCGCTCCGAATCGGCAACGTGATTCAAAACAGGCACCCAGTATCCGCCGGAATTAACCAGCAGACAGACAGAGCCGCGTCAGCGACCCACAGAAACATGCCGGTCTCCCCTGACCAGCCTGCCTCAATCCTCTATTGTTGCCGGAAAACTGATCGACTTCCAGACATTCCTGCCCAGCATTCACTCAGTAAAGGCAATCTCTGCCATTTTGGCAGCAAAACTCCTCAAAATCGGGAAGCCTCCCCTATCACGAGACATTGGGAAAAATGGCAATCCTTTTTCAGACCCCCCAAAACCCGCTTAGTCTCACAAGCCACCCAGCGTCAGACCGCCATCCACCTTCAAAACCTGACCCGTCACATAAGAAGACTCGTCCGCGGCAAAAAACATGACCGCCCCGGCAATGTCCTCAGGACGCCCAAGACGACGAACCGGAATCTTCTTTTTGATCTCCTCGCCGGCAGCATTCACAACCGCCACCGTCATGTCAGTTTCGATGAACCCCGGAGCAACCGCGTTGGCTGTGATGCCTCGCCGAGCCAACTCAGTGGCAATGCAGCGAGTAAACCCCTCAACACCACCCTTGCTGGCCGCATAGTTAGCCTGGCCCGGATTCGAAACATCCGCTGCAACACTGGACATGTTGATAATCCGGCCATACCGCTGTGACATCATCTGACGGGTCACAGCCTGGCAGAAGTTAAATACGCTGGTCAGGTTCGTATCGATCACATCCTGCCATTGCTGAGCATCCATCATGGCCAGCAGGCCGTCGCGAATAATCCCCGCGTTGTTAACCAGAATATCCACACGCCCCCACTTCTCAACCACGTCCGCGATCACCTGATCCGCTGCAGGCTTCGAACGCACATCCGCCTGAATGGCCCACACCTCGTGACCCTCAGACTGCAAGGCCGCAGCCACTGCCTCGGCAGCAGCAGCATTCGAATTGTACACAAATGCCACTTTCGCGCCGCCTCGAGCCAGCGACTCCACAATGGCGCGCCCAATCCCTCGACTGCCACCTGTTACCAACGCCGTACGTCCAGCAACCGTCATCGCCCAAGCCTCTCTGTCTTCCGATTCCTCAAACAGCCGGCAACCACTGCCGGTTCAACCAGCCCACAACTGACCCCACAAATCACGCATTGCAGCCCGCAGCCGCTCATCATTGTCCGCCAGCTGCGGATTTCGGTCCGCAAGATTCTGCTTCAACAACGATAAACGACCGCTCACCGCCGACTGGCCATTCACCGTCCCGGAAACCGTGAACTCAGCCTCGCCCGCAATCGACGACTTCAATGTCGCCGTCACCACCAAAGACTCCCCAGGCTTCAAAAAGTTGTTGAAACGCACCGCACGAGCCTGCCTGAGCAATACCGTACTAAATGCAAACTCATCAGTCACTCGCGACAGCCACGCACAGCTCTGCACCATGCACTCCACCATCAGCACACCCGGAAATACCGCAAAACCGGGGAAATGGTCCTGCAAATACTCCTCAGCCAGCGAAACCTGCTTCACCGTTTGAATCGACTCACCCGGTAACACGGACAAAACTCGATCAACCAGACAAAAACGCATCGCCCGCATTCTCCGCAGAACAGCCAGTTTAGCCCGCACTCCAAAATCACAATCGGAGATCCAGTCTAAACCCGACACCGGCAACGACAAAGCAAACCCCTTTCACGAATCCGGAATTGGAGAAAAACAGCGACCTCAGACCGCACGCTTCGCCTTGTCGGACCCGCCAGCACAAAACTCGTAGGGTGCTCAAATGAACACATTTTCCAATTCCCGCTTTTTTCTCGACAGCAGCGCATTCATAAGTTAATCTGCATAAGATAGTCAGTTTGAGAAACAACGGCAGCCAATACACAAAAACAAGCATCGGCACTCTGCAAAGAATGAACAGAAGATTCAGCAGCCTCCCCACATCAGGGCTGCTGAACCCAGGTTCGGCCTGAAACACCATGCCAGATTTTCCCAGCAAGACACCAGTACATCAGTCCGGGGCAAACTGCGGCGAATGGTTCCCGCAGCTCGGCGTTGATCCCGAAGGGACTGCCCTTCGGCACCATAGGAGTGTTCCAGCATGCGTTTGATCCTGTCACTTGTACTCGCCAGTTGCCTGGCAGCCTCAGCCGAAGCCGGTGGTTGCTTCGGCAGAAAAACCAGCCACTGCTGCTCGGCTCCCTGCAGCACCGGCTGCGCACCCGTTGCTGCCCCCTGCAACGGCACCTGGGAAGCAGTCATGCAGAAAGTCTGCGTGCCTGAAATGACCACCGAGAAACGCGTCGTCGAAGTCTGTACCCCAGTTGTGGAACATCGCCAGGTGACCCGCACCGTTCACAAGTGCGTCACAGAAGAAGTCGAACAATCCTATACGGTCATGGTACCCGTCACCGAGGAAAAAGAAGTTCGTCGCAAAGTCTGCAAACCAGTCGTTCGCGAAGTCGAGCGAACCTGGGAAGTTATGGTCCCCGTTCAGGAAGAACGCGAAACAACCAAAACCGTCTGCGAAGCTATCACGAAGGAAGTCGAAGAATCATACACCGTAATGGTGCCCACCACCGAAGAACGCGAAACAACTCGCACTGTCTGTAAGCCGGTTGTCGAAGAAAAGGAAGAAACTTATACCGTGCTGGTTCCCGCTCAGGAGCAGCGCATGGGAACCCGCACCATCCGACAGATGGTCCCGGTGAAAAAGACTCGCAAAGTCTGCCAGGATCAGGGACACTGGGAAGAACGCACTGTAGAAGTCGCCTGCGGCCCCTGCCGCAAGACCACTCGCACCTGCAAGGTCTGGGTGCCCAAACTCGTCGAAACCGAAGAGGAGTATTGCGTCCACGAATGCCAGACCAAAGAAGAGCAGCACACGTGGAACGTGACCGTCTGCAAACCGGAAACTCGCACCCGAAAAGTCTGCGTCACAAAGCACGTGACAGAAGAAGTCAAGGAAAAACACACGGTCACTGTGTGCAAACCAGAAACCCGCACTCGCAAGGTGCAGCACACCGAATACGTGCAGAAAACCATCCCCTGCAAGTACACCGTAACCGTCTGCAAGCCGGAAACTCGCACCTGCAAAGTTCAGGTCACTGAGCACGTCGAAGAAGAAGTCGTAGAAAAGTGCCACGTCACTGTCTGCAAGCCAGAAACTCGTACGCGCAAAGTGCACGTCAGCAAAATGGTCCCGGTTGAAGAAACCTGCACCGTCGCTGTCTGCTCCCACAAGGTCGAAAAGAAGGAAGTAGAAGTCCAGGTCTGCCGCATGGTCGAAAAGGAAGTTGAGTGCAAGGTCTGGAAACCAGCAGCCTGCTGCCACAAACGCGATCCACAAGCACGATACGCCAGAAAGGCCTGCTGCAACTGAACGGGCAACCCCCTAAACCATCAACTCATCTCAGGCCCCCAATTCCAGCACAACGGAATCGGGGGTCTGTTGTTTTATCCCCCCTGCGGTAAGGTTTCTTCCAATAAGCGTAATCCTTGCGATCAACTGAAGTCCTGCAATCGCTTCTCCCGATATGCCTCCACTGGACCACTGCGCCTCAATTGCAGCGCGATTGACCAAGGCTTCGACGGAACACGACAAATCCCCGTCTGAACCGATGTTCGCCGAGTCCACGGGCTCAAAACCCACTGTGACACGCACGCCCCGCCCGGAGGATTACGTCGTGAAACATTAAATCTGTGGCAAAGCCTGCTCTGCTACCATCCCGTGGCTGCGATACCCCGCTGCTGGCTGCCACTGCCGTTTCACCGACCGTTGCTCTGGCTGATGAAGCCCAGCGACTCGTCACCAACTCATTCCGCTTTGAAATTCCCTTCGAAGTTGACACAGAATCTGGCGAGGATCCCAATCACAAGGCAATCCTCTGCAAATCTCAAAACGGCGGCAAAATTTGGGAACGCGAACAAACCGCCCCGGCCAATAAAGGCGCATTCGTCTTCACCGCTGCCGAGGACGGCATCCACTCCTTCGCGATTCAAGCGACCGACGCCAGTGGCGCCCTCCTGTCACCCATTGAGGGCAGCCCGCCAGAACGGTAAATCCACGTTGATCGTTCTGAACACGTCGTCAAACTGGAACTGCTGGAAGAGTCCGAGCGAATGCTGACCATCAACTGGTCAACAGACGATCCCGGAGGTGTCCCCGAATCCCTCCTGATTGAACTCACAGACGTCAGCAGCGGAATTCGCACACGACTCAAAACCGAACTGGCCGCTACCGGATCGACCTCTGTTTCATTCCCCGACAGTGGTGCAGTCGCAGTTCGAGTTTCCATCGTTGATGCAGCCGGCAACAAAGGCGAAGCCGGCCGAAAAAGGGTTCCGTTCGCTTCGCATGGCGAATTCGTGAAGCACACCCGGCACAAAATTCTGTGCGACTCGAATATGCCGTCGCTGCTGCCGGACCATGGACACCCGTTTTCGACTGGCAGCCCAATCGCAACAGCTACGAAATGGCGGTCCGCCCCGGAACGCCTCCGCCTGTCTGCTTCCGACTCTCCGCCCGCGACGAGGCAGGAAATCTGTCGGCCGCTCAGATGCCTCAGCCAGTCGTGATTGACCTGAAAAAAAACACGGCACGCCTCATTCGGGTTCAGCCTGTCCCGGCACAGCAGCCCTGAAACCAGACGGTCACTTGCGAGCAAAACGAACCAGTAATGCTCGTTCGTCTGCATCCTGAGCCTGCCGTTCTATTCGCTGATTCACCAGCCCAGGCAGTACCCTTTGAAGCTGCACCGCCCACAAAGCACCTGGGCGGTTCCCTTCCACGGCCAGCTCCCGCGCTGGTATTGCAGCCTCAACTCGCCAAACCTGCTCATCCGCATCCACCGCCACATGCCAGCGTGGATTCCAGCAAGGCAGCCCCCAGCAACTGTCCGACGTGCGACCACTCTCGTCAATACAAAAACGAAATGCCGTAGAACGATCCCGATCCGTGTCAAAATGAACTTCCAATCGATCGCGGTTCGCATGCGATTCGTCGTAATAACGATTCTCCGCCAGTTCAACGCCGGGCTGCCCTGCAATCCGAGCAATTCTGGCAGAAAGATAAATATACTCTGCGTCCCACGCCATCAGCACCAGACTGTCCTCAACAGACTGCGGGCCCTCGTCGGAAACAAGACGCACTTCTTCAGCCGCCTCCCAAACAGCATCAGACAGACTGCCGTCAAGAACCGGGGCGGAGTTCGTTTCAGACAGCACCACCTGCCGAAACAGGTCTGATTTCAACCCCTGTGTCAACTGCTGTTCGGAACGTGCCCATACCCCCCACTCGTCTGCTCGCCCTGACAACCCCGCCAGCAAACTTGTTGCAGCCCCAAACTGCTCCTGACGACGCAGCGTCACGGCATGCCTCAGTACTGCGGCTGGCGAGGCTCTCCACACTGAATCGGCACCCACTGACTCCGTCAGCAACCGCCACGCCGTCTGTTCATTGGCGTCCCAGAGCTCTCGCAAGGCACTTGCCTGTGATGACCTTTGGCCACCAAACCCCGATGCCGCTGCCGGCTGAATGACAGGCCTGACCTGCTGCCCGCCCGTCACATCGGATTCAACGGGAATGCTGGCAGTTGATGCAGGCTCCTGTCGCTGCTCCGAACGCCGCAAGAGTTGCACTTCTGCCGAACCATAAGCCAGAACGAGGGATTCAGCAGCATTTCTCGACTCCAGAGTCCCCGGAAAACGACGAATTAACTCCTGCTGAATCGCCAGCCAGCCCTCCAGATTGCCCTGCGTCAGATTCGCAGCAGCAGCATTGGTCAGCTGCATTTTCGCCAGAGAAACCGGCAGATCCGCTCCCGACTGCTCGAGCCCCGCGACAAAGGTTTCCGACGAGTCCGTCGCTCCGGCAGCCCCGGCCAGCACACCCGACTCCAGTCGCCACTGCCGAACTGTCGCGGCAGCCTGCTGCAAAGCCGCCCGATCCCGCACCACACGCTGCCGTCGCACAGCAGCCGTCAGAAAGCTGTCCAGCCCCTCAAATGCTGTCTTCACCACATCACGGCCACCGACGTCCTGCAGTACTTCATACACAGCTTCACGAGAACCACCCGCCGAAAGCCCCATCCCCCAGCCCAGAGCAGGCCGGAAATCCACGGCCGCCTGCTGCAGCAAACCCGCAACAGCACCCTCACTCCGCAACAGATCCCCGGCGGAAAATACCAGCGAGGACACTCGACCTGCAGATCGTCGGATCAGCACACGCTGAACCTGCCACGGCTCCGCCACTAGCCCCTCCAGACGCTGATTCTGACCATCAGCGGCCAGTGCCACCGCATCCGGTATCAGCCGCTCCAGCAATCCAGCCACACTATCCCCCTCGCCCGCCGACTCCAGCACCATAACGATCGGACGATAACTGCGAATCTGTCTCGCCAGACGCAGGGCCAGCAACTCCTCAGCATGCCCGTCTGTCTGACGATTCCACATCTCCAGCAAACGCTCCTCATCAACCTCAGCCACTCGCCCTTCAATCGGAAATTGCCAGTCCGCACCAAAATCTCCGCCCCCTGTCGCTGTCACTGCTGCCGGCCACAGCCACTCCTGCTCCTTAACGACAGACCCCGTGACATCCCCGGACTCAGGCGTCGATGCATGCCAAACAACACTTCGCAACCCGCTGTCAGCAGCCAGGCTGGCCAGCAGCAGCCACGACTGAGCATCAGACTCGCCCACCCCGGTCGACATTACTGCCGCATGTCGACCAGTCCCACGCACACACCGCCACTCAAGACCGTCGTCTGTTCGCAGAATCTGGCCAAAACTGCCCACCGCCAGAAACCCCTCAGCACCGCTCCGCCGAATCCGGCTGATCCGTCCTGTCACTGGCAATGTTGCTGATCGCCACGACCTGCCGGCATTCCCGGAATACAGCAGAAATGCCCCCGGATCGCCTGCAGCCACAACAATCGGACCACGATGACAAATCGCACGAATGTCAAACAACTCGGCAACACCTGCCGGCAAATCACCGGCGGGTGCAGACCACGAAACCCCGGAATCCTCCGTCCTCAGAATCGTCCCGCCATCACCAGCCACCCAGCCTGAATCGTCACCCCCCACGGACACCGCACGCAAACTCCGCAAACCACGCCGAGCCTGCTGCAAAATGACCGCTTCGCTGGCTGTCAGTACACCCAGCCCCTGCCTAAATCCACCCAGTACTCCCTCATCCGCACCACTGAAACCCGCAGCCAGCCAAACCGCTCCCGCACGATCAGAATGCAGCGATTCCCAGGTAATTCCCCCATCCACCGTCCGAAACAAAGTTGCCCCCTGATGTTCGGCCGACGGCAACGTCAATGCAATCGCCTCGTCACTGCCAAAAAACTGCAGCTGCAGGACCCCCGGCAGCGACATTGCAGCACCACCCGGAACCAGCCAGGTCTCTCCCCCGTCCTCCGTTGCCAGCAGCACTCCACGCCCCGAACCATCACCTCCTGAACGAATCCCGGCAACCCAGCCTCGACGATTCGTCAGAAAACAAACAGCCGTCAGCCGACAGTCAAAGGGCAGGGCACGAGTTCGCCAGGTCTCACCGCCGTCCCCAGAATCACACACAACACCCCGTTCACCCACAGCCCAGCAATGACGCCCCACTGCAACTACGTCATTCAGACTGGCATCTTCCAGCACAACAGCCAGACGCGATGCGGCGCCAGCAGACAGCAACTCCCGCGGAGACTCCTCAGAGATTAAAGTATAGATCGTCTCTGAAGCCTCGGTCTGCCCGATCAACTGCCGTTGAACAGCACTGGACACGCCGCCGATGCAGCAAATCGCCATCAGCAAACTTAACCACAGACAAATCCTGCGTATGCTCCGCATCCCTGCAAATCTCCCGAAAATCTACCTCCATGCGCTCAGCCAAAACTCGCCGATGAACCGAGTCAGTCCGCTTTCAACTCCACAAACTTTTCCCCGCAACAACCGCCCCCATGCTCTCCTGATCCTCCGGAAGGCACCGCAGCCGTCGTCAAAAACGGAGCTGCCGTCGCCCGATGATCGTGCCCCGCATACACCCCAAAATCGTTGAACAGAAACCTCTTCGCCAGTCTGTAATAAAAGTTCTTCTCGGGTATTTCATGCCCCGGATGATACTGAGACGTTCGTGGCACCATGGCACGCAACTCACCCAGTGCCGTGCCGCGAGCAGTGGAATCCTTCGCCCCGTGCTGCGCCACCAGCTTCTCCAGCAGATCCGGACGCTCCAGCACAATGCACCCGCGAGTCGTCTGCTGCGCCAGACTGCGAAAATCACTCAGAAACTCGGATTCAGTAAATTTCCGATACAAGGAACGGGAATCATTGGTCGCATGTATCGACTCACGCGAAAACTGCACAATCGGACACGGCTCAATGTCACCCCACGGATTGATGTGATGGCTGATTCCATTGGCTGCAGGACATAATGCACGACCTTCCCCGTCATAGTAAGCGTCAATGATCACAATCGGCTTCCTGGCACGCATATCCACAACAAACTGACGCGCTCGCCGCTGCTGCTCTGGTGTCAGACACAGCTCTGTGCTGGCGTCCGGACCCATCGGTCGGTACACGTGAAACCACGTGTAAAGCACACCCATCTCAATCAGACGGTCAATCCATTCCTCGGTCAGCAAATGATCAATGTTGGACTTCGCCAGACTGGTGCACACACCTGTCATCACATTGTGTTTCAGACAGTTCCGGATCCCCTGCAGTGTCCTGCTAAAAACACCGTTTCGACCGCGCCGCTCGTCACTGATAATCTCATTGCCCTCAACACTGATCAGCGGCGTTACATTGCCAGCCCGGTGCAACCTGGCAGCAACCTCCTCGGTGATGAAATGACCGTTGGTGAACACCTGAAAATAGCAGTCCGGATGACACTCAATGATCTCGAGAATCTCCGGATGCATAAAGGGTTCGCCACCCACCAGACCAAAGAACGAATTGCCCTGAGCCTTCGCTTCAGTGATCAGACGATTCATCGCCTCCAGATCAATCGTGGACTGCTTGTGCGCCACATCCACCCAGCAACCCTGACATCGCAGATTGCAGCTGTTGATGATCGATACGTAGAGAAATGGGGGAAAGAAAATGCCCTTCTTCATCCGCGCACGATGCCTCAGAACTGACCAAGATCCACGCACACCCAGATTCCAGATCAGCTTCCACAGCAAACGTTTGTCCGTCTCCAGAAGCATTCGCCGGGCCATTTTCAGAGTATACATGAACTTCCTGCCTATTTGATTGACGACGTATGCGCTCCGCCCCAAATCTCCAAGATTCTATCACTGAATCTGCGGCAAGTCACTTCCTCAGCCATCTGTCTCGCAAATCACCAGCCAAACCGCCTCCAGACACCACTCCTCTCCGGCACGCACTAAAGGTGCAAACACCAACTCATTGAACGATTTCAACGAACCTCGCTGCACCCCAAACCTCAGTTCACCGTCCCCGAGTTTGCCAGTCCAGTCTGCCACCTCCGGCAAAATTGCCCCGTTCAAACACACGACAAACGCCCCCCTGCACGCAACGGCCAACTGCAGTTCCGTGTCTGCCGCCAGCCTCGACGGAGCATGGAAACCACGCTCCAGCCGCATTTCTGCGGTCTCAGATGCCCCAATTCCCACCACAGGCAAACGTTCAGTAAGCTCCACCCCAGCCAGCCCCATCGGTCGAAACCGCCAGGGCCCCGCCAGCCGAATCCGATGCTCACTCATCGCTCACATCCCCTCCCGTACACACCCGCCCGCAAAAACAGACCAAATCACTGGCTTGCCCCCCTGACAAACACCGCCGTTCGCTCCGATTTTTCGGAACCGCTGGCCCCCGCACCCGTTCCTGCCTGGAATTTGGAGCCTGCTGGATACGGTATTAAAGCTGCCACTGATTTGCGAGAGTATTCGTTTGCGGATAACCTCCGCGGAACCCCATAACTACTTCAGGCCATCAGAACGTCCGTTTCATGAGCGATCCCTCAGGTAAGCCCGGTAATCCTGGCCCCCCAAAACCCACCGGTTCTGCCGGCGGTGACCCACGCAAGCCCAATTTCAGTTCCATGACACTGATCCTGCTTGTGGCTGCCGTGCTGGTGTCCATCTTCGCATGGACCAGTTCTCCCACCAACTACGGGAATACCGTCCCGTACTCGTTCTTCTACACCCAGTTGCAGAAGAACCAGGTCCGGAATCTCACATTCCATGGTGACGTGCTGACCGGACGATGGAGGCAAATTCCAACGGAAACCCCGGAAGGTTTGACCGGAACCCTCGTCGAACAGTTCAACACCGTCCTGCCGCCGGTGCAGTTAGTCGAACTGGAGCCCGAACTCCGCAAACACGGCGTACTTTTCGAAGGCAGCCAAATTGCCGATGTCGGCCTCGGAAACTTGTTCCTCTGGGTGCTGATGCCACTGCTCTTCGTCTTCCTCATGTGGAATATGCTGCGTCGCTCAGCCGATCCTTTTGGGGCCGGCGGGATGATGGGCGGCTTCATTCGCAGCCCTGCCAGACGATTCGAAAAAAATGAAAAATCAGCAAAGTTCGACGACGCTGCCGGCCTGAAAGCCGCCAAGCAGGATTTGCAGGAAGTAGTCGACTTTCTCCGCGATCCCGGTCGCTTCACCAGACTTGGCGCCAAAATCCCCAAAGGTGTCCTGCTCGTCGGACCTCCGGGAACAGGCAAAACATTGCTGGCACGCGCCACTGCCGGCGAAGCTGGTGTCCCATTCTTCTCAATTAACGGCTCCGAATTCATCCAGATGTTTGTTGGCGTCGGAGCCACCCGCGTTCGCGATCTCTTCAAAACTGCTCGCGAAGCCGCCCCCTGCATCGTCTTCATCGACGAAATTGATGCCGTAGGTCGCGTTCGCGGAGCCGGCGTTGGCGGCGGACACGACGAACGTGAACAGACTCTCAATCAAATCCTCAGCGAAATGGATGGCTTCCAGCAGGGCGAAACTGTGATCGTGCTCGCTGCCACAAATCGGCACGACGTACTCGACCCCGCACTGCTCCGCCCCGGACGATTCGATCGCCATGTCACCGTTGACCTGCCCGCCCGCGACGGCCGCCTCGGAATCCTTCAAGTCCACACTCGCAGAGTACCACTCCACGAAGATGTTGACCTCGAAGTCATCGCCCGCACAACCATGGGATTCAGCGGAGCAGAACTGGAAAAACTGGTCAATGAATCTGCTCTCCGGGCAGCGCGAGAAAACAAAAAACGCGTCGATATGGGCGACTTCCGCTACGCCATCGACATTGTCACTATGGGACCGCCCAGGGACGAAAAGGTTGAGCAATCTGAAAAAGAACTGACCGCATGGCACGAAGCCGGACACGCTGTGCTCGCATGGGCTCAGGAAGGCATCGACCCCGTCCATAAAGTGTCAATCGTGCCCCGCGGCCGCAGCCTCGGCGTCACTCTCATCATGCCGGAAAGTGAAGTTCACAACCTCGGAGAACGACGACTCAAAGCACGCATCGTGATGATGATGGGCGGACGCGCAGCCGAGAAAATGATCTTTAAAGAATATTCCGCCGGTGCCCAGAACGACATCGAACAATCCACCTCACTTGCTCGCCGCATGGTGGCACGCTGGGGCATGTCCGCCATCATCGGTCCGGTCTCCTTCCGCCAGTCCGAGGAACACCCGTTCCTCGGCAAGGAAATGCACACATCCCGCGAATTCAGTGAAGACACCACCCGACAGATCGACGGTGAGGTGCAAAGAATCATCAAAGAAGCCGAACACCGGGCAATCGAACTGCTGACTCAATACCGCGAACAAATGGATCGACTTGTCAAAGCACTCCTCGAATCCGAAGATCTGGTGCGAGAACAAATTGAACAGATCCTCGGACCACGCCCATTTGCAGAGCAACAGCCCGATAAGTCGGAATGAACTCGGAGTCCCCAAATGACCGGCTGGATACAGCGGCCACTCTTGCTGCCCGCAATGCCGCGCGGTTGCCACCTGATCACCAGCCTGCTCACCGGCGCGCTGCCGGAACTAGCCCGCTGCCGCACAGGCCTGCTGCACGTCTTCATACAGCACACCTCGGCGTCACTGACAATCAATGAAAATGCCGACCCCGATGTTCGGACTGATCTTAACTACGCTCTGAATCGACTGGCACCCGAATCCGACGCATGGACCCACACCTGCGAAGGACCTGATGATATGCCGGCACACGTAAAACACTCCCTCATGGGAGCATCACTCTCAATCCCGGCTGCAAACCAAAAACTGCTGCTCGGAACCTGGCAGGGAATCTACCTGCTCGAACACCGGAATCACGGCGGCCGTCGCAATCTGATCCTGACACTCTACGGCGACATGGAACTGCCCTGAATGGCGAAAGTTTACTTCTACTACTCCTCCATGAATGCCGGTAAGTCCACCACACTTCTGCAGGCTGCGTGGAATTACCGAGAAAGAGGCATGCAGCCGCTGCTGCTCACACCACGCCTCAATACCCGCGATGGACTCGGAAAAATCGCCTCACGCATCGGACTCGAAGCACATGCTCACACATTCAGCGAAAACGACACACTGCTTGAAATCTTTCGCAGTCAGCACAGACAGAATCCCGTGGCCTGTATCTTTGTGGACGAAGCGCAATTCCTGACAAGACTGCAGGTCGCTGAACTCTGCAAAATCGCAGATGACGAAGGCGTACCCGTGCTGGCCTATGGACTGCGAACCGATTTTCGAGGCGCACTCTTCGAGGGAAGTCAGTACCTCCTCGCGTGGGCTGACGTCCTCTCTGAAATCAAAACCGTCTGCCATTGTGGACGAAAAGCTACCATGGTGCTTCGCATTGATGCGTCCGGAAAGCCAGTCCGAACAGGTGAACAGATTCAAATTGGCGGAAACGAAAGCTACGTGTCTGTCTGCCGGCGACATTTCCACGAGGGACTCGCAGCACGCTCCGGCCCCCAACTGCCCTTTGCTGACCTCGAAGACAACTAAACAAAACTCACAAGTGCGCACTGCTCACTATGCTCAAGTCTTGAGCACTTGTTGCACATTTATTCAAGACTGTGAAAAACTCGTTTCGGACAAATCTGCACGACCGGACAATCCGCTACAAATTCCTCACCGAGTCGGCATTTCCCACCGCATCGCCTGATTGCGGCAAATTTTGCAGCAGTGAGCCGGCGATATCTAACTTATCCGCCTGCCGGTTCTGCCACAAGCTTTTTCAACAGGGTCATTAGCATATCGCTGGCCCGGTAGATGTCATGCGTTTGCTCCGCCCCCTGTCATAGTTTTTCGGAAGACAGCACCATGAATCCTCGTACACTGATCGGAGTTTCGCTGCTCGCGGGACTGGCTATGGTCTTTTTCGGGATGCAGATCCTGATGGTCGGGCCCCTGCAGGCAAGACTGCAGACTATTCAGGCTCGTCTCGATCAATCTGACCGGAGCATGAGCAAACTGGTCAAAAGCAGCCATGCTGCCGAGCAGACAAACGACCTGCTGACTTCACTCGATCGGCAGGCTCGCAGTATCGAAACTCTGAGAAAGAACATCGCCGACATCCAGACTCTGCGAAATACAATCTCCTCCGAAGGCCTCGCCGCAGTCGACGCCATGCAGGCAGTGGAAAAAATTGCCGCAGTCCAGGATAGACTGATCGCCCAGGACGAAACCACCGCCAGTGCACAGGTAGCAGTTGAAGACCTCGAAGCACTGCGACAAGCGATTCTCAGTGGCAGCGACTCCACCGAAGTTGCCGATTCAGCCCTCAGTGGAATGAAGGCCCTGCAGGAACGCCTCATCGCAGCCTCAAATGGTTACGAAAAAGCCAGCAACAGCATCACTCGCATGAGCGACCTCACGGAACGCATCATTGCTGAAGACAAGACCATCGAACAGGCTGCCGCTGACTTCGATCGATTTCTTCGCTTCCGCGATTCCGTTACCACAGCTTCAGCCAGTCTTGACGAGGCCAATGCCGGAGTCGCTGCGTTCAACGATCTGAAGAATGCTGTCATCGCCTCCGCCACAGATCTTCCGGCCGCGCGCACTGCAGCCGATGCCTCGGCTGAGATCACAGCAATGCTCAGCCAGCAGTCCCAGCAGGTGGCCACAGCTCGGCAGAACCTGAATCTTCTGTTGTCAATCCGGGATGCATTGGCTGCCGGAACAGAGCAGGTCGCCAGCGCCGTGCTAAACCTCGAAATTCTTGATGAATTCCAGCAGGAAGCAACTCGGCACATCAGCTCGCTCGAAGTGCTGCGAAGAACCTTGATGGAAATTGCCCTGATGGAATCAAGCATCGTCCGCGTTGCCGGTGTCATCCAGCCACTGACCGAAATCGTTAACCTCCGGCGCCTTGGTGATGATGAAGTTCAAGAAGCGGCCCGCGTTGTCCTCGAACGCCGTAATAGTCGAGTTGGTCGCCTCGACAACAAAACAGACTCCATCTCGAAGCCGGAAACTGCAACGCCAGACGGCTCTGTGCCGGTGCCTGTCGAAACTGTCCCAGCAAACTGATCGCCGGAGTTTCAGCCGCCAAACGCAGAAAGGCCCTGTCGGAGCATCTCCGACAGGGCCTTTCGATTTTCACCCGGCCGTGACCTGTGCCATCAGTTGTGCAGGCCGTTTCCACCCAGAACCCACAGGAAGTTGAACTGAATCAGACTCAGAAACACGTTGCCAACTTCTTCTCCAAGAGTGTACTTGAGAACAATCATATCCCTTGGCTGAATCAGGATTCGCTCACCCGGATTAGTCAGAGCACGGTTCAGATTAACCTTGATAGCAATTTGACTGCCGCAGGGAAGCTCACGAATGATGATCGCCTGCGATGGCTGGCAGAAACCACCGGCACAGGCAAACCCACCGCCGGAGGACGGTTACCATCCTCCGGGAAATGAATCGGCGGCAGTTCTTCTTCACTGCCCAACACACCCTTGATGTAAACGCCAAGCACGTCACCCGGCCCCAGCAGATAAGTCTCTGGTGGGTCCTGACGCAGCCTGAGCAAAGAGATATCCTGGTAGTTGTCCTTGCGGTCAACTATCAAAACTTCCTTCGGAACACGAGCCACCGGGATAGCATCAATGTCCCGGTCCATCAGGCAGCCCGTCTGCACCAGACAGGCCAGAGCAACCAGTCCCAGCAGGCCGGACCGACCGTCTCTTCCCCCATACTTACCCTGCTGCGCTGCACTTATGGACATCGTTTCTACCTCCCTGTAACCTGCGTCTGCACGACGACCAATCGTCGTCGGCAGTCTGATTGCTGCACTGTTCGTTCTGAGTCCTCAGAGCCTTCAGCTGTCGTCGACAACATCACTCAACAACCCACTAGCTGCCCTCGTATGGACGAGTCGCCGATGGCGAAGACCGCGGGTGTCGGAGGCATCTCCTCGCCCTCTGGCACCTCCGACTCCGTTCCCATCTCATCCGTCTGCGGCATCAGTCCGCCCTCCGGAGTTGTGTTTTCTGCAACTCATTGAAACAGTCCGGATTCACCGGTGCATGCTTCGATATTAGGTTCGCTCGGGCTGTCGGGGAAATCGGCAGCACTCCCATGCCACCCATTCCATCCTGCTCGGCCGCCAAAGCCCCATGCGAATAACCGTCGAACCAAGAATTGATCCGGTCGCGACCATTCGTAGTTTCATAACTCGGCTTGCAGTAATTCCGCGGTGGAAGAGTCGGCTGACAGCCACTGCCCCCCTCCAGAATATTCCTGTAACCCGCCTTGAAGCCCTTCGCAAAATCCCACGGATGATTCAGCTCGTCATAATACCAGGACCATTCGCCTTAGGCCTTCTGAGACAGAATCTGATTCCGCAGATCTGTTTCCGTCCGGATAATTCCATCACTGATGCTGCTGCACCCAGCAGCTGAAAGAAACAGCAGTGCCAGCCATTTTCTGGTGGATCGCATTGTCATCGAAACTCCCCCATTCGTTATTCACTCCCCGCACAGCGGAGCCTGATTCACAATCGTTCAGACTATTTCTCTGTCGTCGTCGCTGCTTCGGCTCGCTTTAAGGTTACCAAAGCCGCATCGCGTACATCCTGACTGGAGTCTTTCTCACTCAGCTCACGCAGCTTTGCCGTCTGCGATTCAGACAAAGGACAGAAATCACCCAGACTCAGACCAGCTGACGCCCGCACATCCTCGTTCCCAGACAACAAACACGACTCAAGTGCCTGCAGACACATCGCTCGATTGTCCATCGCGGTGAAATACCGCAGCATCATGATCGCCTCTACCTGCTCAGAAGGCTGACCCTTTTCTGCCAGCGCTGTCAGGCGGGCAGCAGATGCCCCTGTCAGCTCGCCCCGCTGAACCTAAGAATCAAGAGCTGCCAACAGCACATCCACTCGTGAATTATGATCGGCGACAAGCTTCTCCAGAGCCTCTCGGGCAACACTGTCCGACTCCGGACAATCGCCAAGAAGTGTTGCAGCCAGAGTCTTCGCTTCACTGCTCTCACCATGCTGCAAAGCCTGAACCAAAAGCCCCGAACTTGTCTCCGGAGCATCAGCCGCCCTTAATACTGCCTCCACCGTTACCGGCGGTGTCTGTGTCGCCGAGACAGATCGGACCGGAACAGCGACCGGTGCCACTGAAACTGAGGGCGCCGCCGATACTGATGCATCAACCGACTTCACCGCCTCCTCAAAAGACGGCGTCGCAGTCGGTACTGGCACCACAGCAGTCGCTGGCACAGCAACCGCAGCCGGTGCTTTGGCAGCCGCCAGTGTCGTAATTACCGCTGCTCGAGCAGCCGGTGGTGCAATCGCGTTAACCGCCGCTGCATTCGCAATCGTCGCAGTCGCTCCTTCCGGCTGCTGAGAAGGTGTAGCACTCGCCACTACTGTCCCCGCACCGCCACCCCGACGCTTCGCCTGAACATCAGCCAGATGCTGACGAATCTTCGTATTCTGAGGATTCTTTTTCAGAGCCCCCCGATACATCGATTCCGCTTTATCAAGTTTTCCCTGCTGCTCAAACACCTGGGCTATGGCCAGCATCTGATCTGCAGATGCCTGACGCGCTGAGCTCGCTGGCTCGTAGTCGCCCATCAGGGCGCTCGCGGCAGAACATCAATGCCGGACGCTGTCAGCATCCCGCCAAGCAACAGCACCACAGGCCGCCTGAATCTAATTTTTACTCCCCCCACAACCACGCGAATTCGTGGCCGGTCGCTGCAAGCTGAACACAGCGCGGGTAACTTCCCCAAAATCACCCGCTGCACCCAGGTCTGTTCCCACCAAAGTGCCAATCCACCCCGGAGAATCGCCAACAGCCTGACAACAGACTTTTCCCTCTAATTCACCGGACTATCACAATGCTTGACATTGATTTTTTTGCAGAATTCGCACGATCGGCGCATTCCGCACGAACTTGATTCCTGCCCCCCTTTTTGTGCAGAATGTCTAAAGCAAACACCCGATTCTCTCCCCCCTCCCTCACACAACCACACCCCCAGCCACACCGAATCACCGCATGTATCGCGCTCTAAATCCTGAAAAAACCACTCAAACACTGCAAATCCTCAGCAAACGTATCGAAGAACGTTTCCCTGGCGCCAGCCTCGGAAACGTCTGCCGAGAACTCCTGCAGATCGCTCGGGAAACGCATGAGCGAGTCAACTGGACCGCCCGTAGCCTGCCATGGATCCGCGCAGGCGTCTGCTCCGTCATCGTCGCGGCTGCCGCGGCACTCTGGTTCGCAGTTCGCTACATCAAACTGCAGGGACAACCCGAACTGGAAGAACTGGACGCCGGATTTAACGTACTCGTACTGTTCGGAGCCTCACTCTTCTTCCTGCTGTCACTCGAATCACGCATCAAGCGACATCACATCCTGCAGGCGCTCCATGAACTGCGATCCATCTCTCACGTCATCGATATGCACCAGCTTACAAAAGACCCCAGCCAACTCATCTGCTCCGCAGAGCTCCGCACCGCCTCCTCACCAGCCCGATCCCTCACGCCGTTCCAGCTCACTCGCTACCTCGATTACTGCAGCGAACTGCTCTCCCTCGTAGGCAAACTGGCGGCGCTTCACGCCCAAAGCACTTCAGATTCGATCGTACTGCAGTCCGTCAACGACATCGAACAGCTGACCAACGGACTGGCTCGAAAAATCTGGCAGAAAATCATGATGCTGGATGATGAAGTATCATTCATCCCGGCAGAATCACCGCGCAATCAAAAAACGCATGCCAACGACTAATTCACAGACCTGCTACCGAGGCACACGCTTCATCGAATAAAAACCCTCCACCGGCCAAAATTGCCGCAGAGCTTCAGGCTGGTCAGACAGTCGAACTTCATACAAATGCCCTGGCTGATGCGGCCCCGTCTTCAGCACCACCGTCCGACCGTCCTCCAAAAGCTCCACCGCAGACACTGCCACCTGACGCCGCTCACTGTCAGCAGTTGCATAACTGCCACTCCACACCCGCGTCGCTGACTGCACATCCCACGCCCCTGGTGAGTCAGCAACGCCAACCGGCAACCGCTGAAAAAACTCAACCTCAAATCCAGTCACCACAGCGCGGATTTCCCGTATTCCGTTCGGCATCACGCCGGCTTCAGGACGCAACACCTCCAGACAGCCAATGTTCCCCGCCCCCTGCCAGCCACTGTCCCGAATACTGCCAATCACCAAACTGCCATCCGCACCAAATCCACACGCAATCGGCCCCAGCAGTTCCGATTGCTCCCCAGCGCGAGGCAAACGGCTGAATCGATAACAGGCACCCTGCATGGCCCCGTCAACCTCCTGCAGCGAAAATCGAATCAGACACTGCGTATCATACTCACACCCCACTCCCTGCCCCGCCAGCAATGACACCGGATAGTCCCGCGGAAAGAAAGCTACTGCATTGACACTGCGAGTCCATGGGTGCGGAATCATCAAAGCCGGCGATTCAGCAACCGTCACCTCCGACGTGTCATGCCGCGACGGTACCCCATAATGCCGCCCACGCTGCAAATGATTCAGCTCGTTCCACGTATTCTGCACACCCTGATTATCCGTCGCAAACAGACGATCCTGATCGTCCAAAGCCAGTCCCATCGGAAAACGCATCGAATAAGCAAAAGGTTCAATCCTGCCACCCCGCTCCAGACGCAGCACCGTGCCCCGCCAGCGATCATTGTCCGCCGCTCGCCCCTTCTGCGAATAATCACTGCCCAGTCCCACATACAGATCACCATGACTGTCACGCACCAGACCCGCTGTCCAGTCATGGTAGTCATCACTATACCCCCAACCCGATGCAACTACAGAAAACTCATCCGCGTGACCGTCACCATCCCCATCCTTCAGACGCAGTACCTCCGGCTTATGTGACACCAGCAAATCCAAACCGTCCGCCACAACGCCGTAAGGAGCCGCAAGGCCCTCTGCAAACAAAGATGGCCTGTCCGGCAATCCGTCGCCGTCACTGTCTGAAAGGAGCCAGACCTGCCCCTTCAAAGAAGTCAGCGATAGTCGACCATCCGGCAGCCACGCCAGAGCAGTTGGCATGATCCCCGCAGGCAACGCCAGACGCTGCCCGCTAAAACCAGGAACAGAGCTGACTTCCTGCTCCCTCGTAACTGCCGGAGGCAACGCCGGGACAGTCAGCGGCCCTGGCAACTCCCCCTCCAGACTCAATGTCCATCTCGCCGATTCCCCCTGTACCAGCAACGGCCGGCCACTGGCCGAACGCCTGACCGATTCCACCACAGACCCTAACCGGATCCGTTCCCCACGACGATCCTCCCCCCACCCTGACAATTCCAGCACCCGACCACTCGGAATACTGGCCCCAAAAAGCTTCATCTGCAAACCCGCACCACTGCCTCCGCTGGCCGACAACTCCAGCATCAGATCCACAACCTGATGCTGCTCCAGCAGACTCCAGATCGTCTGCTCACTGTGCGGTAACAGCTTCTCTGCCGCAGCCGGCACCTGACCAAAATGGAACCTCAGCCTCAGTTCCACCGCCCCCTCGGTTATTCGCCATGACAGCAGTTCCGCCGTACGCCGTTCGTCTCGCACTGGCGATTGCATCTCACCACCGCCTTCAGCCGGCAACAGTCGACAAAATGCTTCATCCCACGCCGCTGACAACAATGGGATACCCGCCAAATCCCAAAACCAGCTCTTGCCCTCAGTACGCTGCCGCGCAAACTCTCCATAAGCAAGCTGCTCCAGTCGCCCGCTGTCCGCATCCAGCAATGCGCTGAACCCATTGCTGAACCCCACAGCAAAGGCCCGCGCCGTTCCCGAACCTCCAGCGGCACCCTCCGCCAGAAATACGTCCCGCAGCACACGCGGCGCATCACCACGACCAACAGTCAGCACCTGCTCATATCGACTCGAAACCGTCGGTGGCACAAATCCCGGGTCCGCCAATGCCGTCCACAACACCCCAAACTGCTCGGTCAGAGACTCCGCCGGATCACGCTCCAGTGGCCTGCGAATCGCCGGCATCTCAATCCCCGGCAACACCCGAATCGGATTCTGCATCCACCGCATGAAATAACGAGAGCGCAAACGCTTGCCCATTACCAGCAGATCCGATCCCCGCGTACCAGGAGCCACGTTTCGAGGTTCATAGCGGCCAGCCTTATGACAGGCAATACAGTTGAATCCACCCGCTCCAGCCATCTGCGTCCCGGACACCAGTTGCTCCGCTGTCGCCAGCGACGGATGCTGCGGATTCAAATGCTCAAACAACTCGGCACGCAGAGAATCTGCGTCATCCGGGATCCGATCCACAGCAATCAAACCGCCCGCAATCGTCTCCGCTTCAGCCTCTGTCAGCGGAAAACGAGGCATCCGGACCAGCAGCCACGGCAAACGCCGCTCAGACTCACGCCCCTGAATCGCCTCCAGCAGCACGTCATCACGCAGGCGATCACCCACCGCTGTCAGAGCCGGCGGAATCAGGTATTCACTCTGACCACGCAGATCCTCACGCTGCTGCTCGATCTGGGCTGCTCGCGCCGACAAACCCTGCACCGCGTCGCGATCATGACAGGAAACACAGCCACTGCGACGCATCAAAAGTTCGCCAGCAGCCGAATCCTGCGGGATGGCAGAACGCACCGGCACTTCCACTGTCAACAGCCACAACCGGACAGACTCCACCACACTCGCAGGCATAAGAAAATGCGGCCGCAGGCCACCGGCAACGAATGAGTCCCCCGGATTTAGACAACTGCGACCACCAGACACCGCGGAACCTGACTGAACACCCCCGGAAAACTCCAGTCGATTCGGCACATCCTGCCCAGGAATCCTGTGACACGAGGCACACCGAGCACCCGCCACAATCTGTCGACCAGCTTCCAGCTGCGCCGGATCCGCTCGCAATCCAGACACAGGATCACTGCCGACAGCAGCAGCTCCCGCCACACCTGCTGTCTCACGACTCAAGACCGCAGCCAGCTGACGCCGCTCGTCGTCCGTCAGACTGAACACCGGCATCCGATGAGCAGCATTCAAACGCTCTGGCTGCTTCAGCCAGACCTCCAGCCAGCCCCGACCACGATTCGAAGCCCCAACCGCCAACGGCGGTCCGCCATACCAGTTACGCTCTGCTGATTCACCGGACAACTCATGGCACGCCACACAGCCCAGCGTCAGCAACAGCCGTCCGCCAGCCTCACGATCGCCTGACTTCAGCTCTGCCGCCGGCAGCACAGTACGCTCCGCCGGAACCACCGAACGCAGCCACGCTGCAACCGAATTTGCTTGCTCGTGCGACATTCCGTAACGCGGCATCCCGTGATTACTGCCACCCTCCATCAGCCGCTGCACAACATCCGCATCACTCAAAAAGGGCAGGGCAGAAGCCAGATCAGGAGCACGCAGGGGGATCGATTCACCCCAGCCATCATGACAAGCACCACAGCGCAGCGAATCCACAATCTCTCGACCCGCCGCCGCCAGCTGCACATCAGCCTCATCAGACTGCGGAACATGACTGAACAACTCCGCCGGCAATGGCTCTAAAGTGAAATCCTCGCCAGACCAGAAAATCGACAGCTCCCCGGAACTCCCGCCCTCCACACGCCAGTAACGAATCCGCACGTCATGGTCACCACCGGAAAGCTCCACCGGCTCCCCCGCAACCATCAAACCCTCAGACTCACCCGCCAGAACCCGCCGTCCATCAATCAATACCTCAAGTCGCCCTGCCAGCTTCGCGCTGAATCGAATCTTTCCGGGATCACGAACCAGCAGATTCCCCGAATACTCCACCTGCCGCCCGACACCACCTCGTGGGTCGAACAGACCAACTGCGGCACGAAACCCCGGACGCACCGATTCCCCAGACACCGCCCGGCCTGCACTGCCCAGCACCACAGTCCGCAAACCCGACCTCGCTTCCTCCAGATCAGGTTCCTGCCCGCCGCACATAAGATCAGACAGCAGCAGCCAGACCAGCCCCAGACGGACAGCCTGCCACACAGCACCGAACTGCTGAAAGCATGCCTTTACCATGGTAGAGCACTCGATTTCTGCATCGTCACCACGCCCCCACCCGCCGGAGACCACTCCCCGTCCGACGATTATCACCCACACCGCCCGGCAAATCCAGCCGACAGCCCCGTCCCATTCGCGCCATAACGAAGATTCTCAATTGACTGCCTCAACCGACAGGCAGTGCAAACAGGAGCTTCCGCAGTGAAGAAACGGCGTTTATCGACCACCACAGGCTCAGCAAAAGCACCCACCAGACCTGCCAGGCGTCGCAGCATGCCCACCGCAGCACCTGCCACAAAAAACAGCAGCAACTCGCCGCCGTCACAACCACACAACGACCGGCCTCAGATCAGCCACGCTGGACGTTCCCCATCAACCACGCCCACGTACTTGTGATGCTGTCGCAGAATCCCGCCATCACCCTCCGCGAAGTTGCACGACAAGTCGGAATTACCGAGCGAGCCGTACAACATATCCTCGCGGAACTCGAGAAAGCCGGAATCCTGCAGCGAACACGCGTCGGTTGCCAGAATCGCTATCAGATCAAAACTCGGTGCCACTCCGACATCCCATCGAATCACACCACACCATCAGTGAACTGCTGCAGTTGTGTGCCCGCTCGGACGCACTTGCTGAGTGCGACAGACGATTTTGAAGAATTCCGTCGCACCGTCTGAATTCTCGCTTCAACCGAGCGTCTTACTTCTGCAGACAGAACTGCTTCAAATGTTGAGACAGTCACGCTACTACCCAGATGCTGCAGGAAGAGACAATGACCACGCTTCAGACCGCAGAACAAGTTTCAATCCGCAATGCTCTGCCAGACAATTCACGCGACATGTTTGATGTCGAATTTCCGCCAAACGCATCAGCACCCCCATGTACGTGCTGCTCTGGCTGTTTCTCGGCTCATTCGGAGCTCACACCGCATCTTCATGGATGAAAAAATAAGCCCCCCGCGATTTTCGGATACGTCCTTGGACTGACATGGTCCCGAGTCCTGTCCAGCACTCCAAAGACCGCCGAAGAGGCCGAGATTGTATTGCTCATCGCAGTCATCATCCACGGTATCTTTATTTTTACCTCCGGGACCCTGAAGGAAATGAACAACGGGATTGCAAAATCCGTCGCAGCCACAGTCAAAGCCTGATTGCGCTGCGTCGCGTTCTGGACCACACGCGTGGAGGAAAACGATCATTTCCTGCACGCCCTCCAGCCTCAATTACACCCTCACACCCCCACAAACTCCTCACGCGTCAGCCGACCATCTCCGTTCGTATCAAATCGGCGAAATCGCTGCTCCGCATCAGGCTGCTTCAGCCCCGCTCGATACTCCTCCAGGGTCAACTCACCGTCACCATCCGTATCCCAGCGTTTCAGAGCAGCTGCCCGAACACCTGCACTGGCCTTCGCACCGGACTTGCCCTCGGTCTTTTTTGCCGCTGCAGCACCCGAAACTCCCAAACCCTCCGCGATGAGCTTTTCACGAGCCCCGCTGGCCGGTAAACCGCTCGACCACGCCAGCAGGCGTTTCTGCAAATACTCAGCCAGCACCGGCTGCTCTGCCAGCACGTCCCGCTGCTCCGAAGGGTCCGCCACAATGTTGAACAACTGCAGTCGCTCCCCGCGATGATCCGCAAACAACTTCCAGTTACCATAACGCATCGCCAGTGGCGGCGGCATATAACCATCCGCCGCACCCTGCACGCCAAACAGCCACTCCCAGTACAGTGGAACACCACGCGCCCGCTCCGCACCCAGCCAGATGTCACTGACATCCTCGCCGTCACCCTTCTGCTCCGCCGGCACCTCCACTCCCGCCAGACCACAGACCGTCGGCAGCAAATCAACTCCACCAGTCAAACTGGCACCATCCACACGACCGGCGGGAACATGCCCCGGCCAGCGCACCAGACCAAATGTACGAATCCCGCCCTCATACATGCTGCGTTTCCGCCCCCGCAATATGCCAGCACTGCCCACACCCGCATTCGCAGCATTCCCCACCCGATAGTCCTCAGGACCATTGTCGCTTGAATAAAAAACAACCGTGTTCTCGGCCAGTCCCAGCTCATCCAGAGCATCCAGCAAACGCCCCACCTGAGTATCCAGGTCGGTCAGTGACGCACAAAACACCTGCATCTGATCCGGCAGCGACTTCGCCCGCCCCAGATACTTTTTCATCCAGCCCCCAAATGCCGGATCATCAGATCGCGGCTGCAGTCCCGCATAACCAGACAGTTGCTCTGCCGTTGGATTCAGTTTCGCATGCGGCAGCAGCGTCCACGCATTCACAAAAAAGGGACGCTCCCGATTCGCCCGCATAAAAGCGATCGTCTCATCAACGATCAGTGCCGTTGACCTCGCCCGAAAATACGGCTCAGCAGACTCGTCCCCAAGGCTCGGACCGTTTCCATTTACCACCCTGGACACGTCAAAACCGTACTCGGTCGGCGTCGGAGCCCCCGGACCGTGACCCAGATGCCACTTCCCAAAATGTGCCGTCGCATACCCCGCACCCTGCAACAGCCGCGGCAGCATCGGGACCGCTGGGTTGAGCCAGTTGGGCATCGCCCGCGCCGCATTCTGCTCCGGTGTCGACAAATGACCGTGAATCGCGTGACGCGCTGGATACTGCCCCGTCATAAATGCGGTTCTACTGGGAGAACACACGGTTGCAGCCACGTAAAACTGCTGCAGCCACGTCCCCTCACACTTCAACCGATCCAGCGCCGGCGTCCGCACATACGGATGACCCGCAAACCCCGCATCTCCCCAGCCCTGATCATCCGTCAGGATAAAAATAAAATTCGGACGTCGGTTCCCGTCCGCCTGCACTCCCTGCGTTTCCAGCACCAAAACACACATCACACTGAAAATCACCAGCCACCCGCGCATCAGATTCCGCCCCGCTAAAAACCTTCCCCTCGTACTCGGAAAAACCGCAACTCCCTCGCGGGAATCGAAAAACACCAGGCACAAAATAGCAGTTTTGCAGTGCGACGGCGCAATCTGAGCAAAAAAATGTGTTTTTCAGGCAGTATGCTCGGGCTGAAAAAACAAACCACCAACAGATCCCCGTGAGATCACACCCACTGACCACTGTCCACATCCGGCCCGGCATGGCAGCACACATCCGCTGCACTGTTCACCAAATCGCCAACTTACGGCACAAATTCACCCCACGTCCCACCTCGCAGGAGGCCAACAACCTTGACAGTATATACGTTAACGCTGGGCCTCTGAAATCGTTATGCACCCGCAGTATTTCCGCATTTGCACAACGCATTTTTCTGGCTGAGTGGAAAGCCCGCGACCATTCCGTTTTTCGGAAAACACCTGCGGACCCGCTACTCAGACAACGGGTTTCCCAGATGGCAGCACGACTTGTGCTGTTGTCAGAAGTTGATCACTTTTTTGTGACAGAGCTAACCTGCATCGAATTGGGTTGCCAACCCGTCAAGGAAAAATCCCCAAAGCCTTCGAACAACTCTCCCATCACGAACTCCAGTCTTTGTTCGCCACCACGCCGACTCATACACGGTCTCAGTTCTGACAACCAACGTTTCACGGATGCTGCCAATGAATGCGTAACAGAAAGTCCCGGTTACTGTCCTCACAGGATTCCTTGGTTCCAGCAAAACTACGCTTCTGAACCGCATTCTCACCGAGCAGCACGGACGGCGAATCGCCGTTATTGGGAATGAATTCGGAGAGATCGGCGTCGATAACGATTTAGTAATCGGCGCGGAAGAAGAGATTTTTGAAATAAACAATGGCTGTATCTGCTGCACGGTACGTGGAGATCTGACCAGAATCCCGGGAAATCTGATGAAACGCAGTGATCGCTTTGATAACATCCTCGGTGAAACAACCGGCATAGCGGACCGCGGTTCGGTCGCTTAGACATTTTTATGGATGATGAGATTCGGACAAAACTCAGCCTTGACGGTATTATCACACCGGTCGACGCAAGACACGTGGTAGGTCATATTGATGACTTTGATGAAGTCCGCTGGCAGATTGCATTTGCAGATGTCACTTTACGGAGCAAGACTGCCCGCGTATCCCCGACGGATCTGAACAGTCTCGAGTCCCGCATTCGAGCCATGAACGCCGCTGCCAGGTTCTATCGCACCAAAGACGCAGCAGTGGAACTCGATCGTATTTTGAACCTCGGTGGCTTCGATCTCCAGCGGGCTCTGGAAGTGGACCCGGCCTTTATGGAACCTGAATACCCTTTTGCATGGACCGGCCTCTATGCGGTGGCGGCCGGGACTTATTTTGTGACCCTCAATCGTGGCCCAGATCCCTCCTTGAATCTCACTTTCCTTGAGGCCAAAGAACACACTTCGGAAGCCATGTGGCAGACCGTGCAACAAGCCGCCCTCGCGTTTTTCGGCGCAAAAATTTTCGTCCCGCCACGCAACGCCATCAGCTCTCACACTGAATTTGTACAACTGCGCCTCGACACGGCTCCCATCCGCTTCCCTGTCACTATCCCAAACAGAGGCGTGTGGGTGTTCTTCACCGAGCATCACCCCGATGAATTCTTTGCGGTCCTCCAACACATTGACGGTCAGACGCCCCCCCCCCCATCTGCACACGCGAATACAAGTCGGACCACCTACACGACACCGCGATCACCTGTGTCGGAATCAACACCCCCGGGGAACTCGACTTGCGACTATTCCGACACGGCTCAGCAGACTGCTCACAGAAAGAGGCCCGGACATTTTTCGTATGAAGGGCATTTTAAATTTTCGCCGCATGAATGATCGGTATATTTTTCAGGGAGTACACATGCTGTTCGATGGACGCCCGGATCGCCCCTGGGGAGAGTCGCCGCGGCGCAATTCACTCGTATTCATCGGTCGAAATCTCGATCGTGAAACTCTGAATACCGGATTCGAGGCCTGCCTTGCATGAGATCAGTACAGCGGGGAAAACGCCAAATCACAGAATTCTGGCAGTTGAATGTCGAAGAATTCGTCCAGAAGGTCGCGTGGTCTGACTGCGGACAACTGGTGGCTGCCATCACAGCCGATGGAAGCGTCTGGGTGTGCGGACATCCCGATGGTGCAGCCACCCGAATCGGAAAGCATGAACACGGTGGGGCGGATCTGGCGTGGCGCCCCGCCACACACCATTTCACGTCCATCGGCCATGATGGCCTTATCCGCCTGTGGGACGCTGACTCCGCTCAACAAATTGGCTCATTTGACGCCGGAGCATCATGGGGCACACGCGTCGCGTGGCAACCCGGCGGTCGACTGCTCGCCAGCGCCGCAGGACGCAACCTTCGCATCTTTAACCCTGCAGGTCACTTATTCTACTCCTCAGAGGACCACGCAAGTACAATCGCTGATATCAGCTGGAACCCCGATGGCAGCGCTGTAGGCGCTGCTTCCTACCTCGGAGTTGCCTCCCACACACTCGGAAAACGCATCCGACGCTACGAATGGAGAGGTTCAAGCCTCGCCATCGCGTGGAGCCCCGACGGAAGGTTCCTCGCAACTGGAGAACAAGACTCCTCTGTACACTTCTGGTTCGTCAAGACCGGCCGCGATTGCCAGATGACCGGCTTCGCCACCAAGGTCGCCGAGTTGTCATGGCACCATTCCGGACGCTGGCTTGCTACCGGCGGAAGCAACTCCGTCATTCTCTGGAACTGCTCTACGCCCGGCCCGAAGGGACGGACCCCTAGAATTCTCGACGGACACGAAACCCGCATTAGCCAGCTTTGTTTCCAGTCCCGCGGAGAACACCTCGCTTCCGGAGATGATAATGGCGACCTTCTGATATGGAGTCCAGTAACTGAAGACGGGCCGTGGTATGGTCGCATTGGAGATTCACCCGTCACCTCACTTGCCTGGTCTCCTGATGACTTGCGACTGGCATGTGGTGAACAATCCGGCGTTATCACAGCGATCGGTTTCCAAAGTGAGGCAGGACCATGAGCACCGGCCATGACGCAACTGAATTCAATCGCCAGCCCCGACAAATTCGCCTGGCTCGCGGCATTCTCGGCAGCCCCCAACAAGCGCAGCCCGGAACAGCTCATCCCGCCCGGTAAACTGGCAGAAAACCCGTTCCACCTGATCTGGCTCTCCTGCGGCAGTCGCGATGATCTGCTGGCTATCATTCAAAGAACCCAGCGTTACCTGCGCCAGCACCAAATCCCCTACATCCGGAATCTTGATCATCACGCCGACGATCCCACACACTGGAAACACAATCTCTTTCACTTCGCCACGCTGGTCTTCAACAAATCGGCTGCCACCGCCAGCCTCCGCTTCCATGCCTCACCCGCACAGGCACCAGAAATTAGCTGCGCACTGCAGTACCCAGAACATCTGCAGGGTATCGGCTGTGATGGACACTCACTGTTCTGGTCCTTCACCACAAATCTCGTCAAATCAGATCTGCAGGGAACAGTACTGAAGTAAGTACCATTCGCCGATCACCACGGCGACCTCTGCGTCCACGACGGCAAGGTCTTTGTCGCCGTGAATCTCGGTAAGTTCAACGACCCGACAGGCCACGCCGGCTCGTGGATCTTTGCCTATGACGCCGCCAGCCTGAAAGAACTGGCCAGATACCCGGTACCCGAAGTCTTTCACGGAGCAGGTGGCATCGGCATCCACAACGGGAACTTCTTCACCGTCGGTGGTCTCCCGGATACCGTCGCTGAAAACTACGTGTACGAATATGACGCCCGGCTCACTTTTCAAAGAAAACACACACTCGCCAGCGGACATACCGAACTCGGCATTCAGACCGCTGCCTTCGCTCACGGACGCTGGTACTTCGGCTGCTACGGTAAACCGCAACAGCTGCTGATCACCGACAACGATTTTCGCCTGCTGGGACGATATCACTGGGATTGCCTGCTTGGCATCGAAGCACTTCCCGGCGGACGACTGCCGTCAGCCAGTGGCCTCTGCAGCGGCACTGCAGGCTGCAACGGAAAAATTCGCACCGCCATCCCGGATGAACAGACCGGGCTTAAACTGCTGACACCCTGATCTTTCTCACGCGGTCAGCGGGATTCTGCATCCGCACGATAGTCCGGATTGGACTGCGGCAAGACTGCACCCACCTCAGTCCGCCACCGCTGCAGCCGACCACGCAACTCCTGCACACGCTCAGGCAACAATCCCGCCAGATCAGTCTGCTCGCCCGGATCTTCACGCAAATTAAACAGCTGCACCGAGTAATTCTCAAAGTACTCGATCAGCTTAAAATCACCACTGTGCACAGCACCCCCAGGGCTTTGCATGCCGTGATTGCTGTAGTGCGGAAAATGCCAGTACAGTGCCTCGCGGGCAGGTACCGCACCGCCATCACGCAGCAAACCCGCCAGACTCACCCCGTCACAATGCAGGTCCGGACGAGCCGGCAGACCCGCTGCTTCTAAAATTGTCGGAAACAGATCGTTGCTGATCACCGGCACGTCACACTCGACGCCACTTCGACCATTCGGCGCACGCACAATCAAAGGAACGCGGATTCCGCCCTCATACAGCCAGCCTTTGCCACCCCGCAACGGCAGATTTGATGTCGACCAGGCAGCGTCCAGCTGATCTGCTTCAATCCTGCGTCCCGGACGACCAAAATTCGCCGCCGACATACCCCCATTGTCCGAACACAGCAGCACTATCGTGTCCTGCTCAAGCCCCAGCCGTCGCAGACAGTCCACAACCCTGCCAAAACTCTCATCCAAAGCACCCACCATGGCCGCAAACTGCACATTGTCCTGTCGCTGCCGAATCTTCACCGTTCGCTGCGGCAAAACACCGTACCCCGACCACTCTGCATGCCCCGCCATCGCCGTTAATGCAGCCCGCGACAAAGGCTCCCGCTCGTCCGGATTTCCTTCCAGAATATAAGCTAAACCCACTCCCTCCGATAATTGCCCCCTGCGCGACTCAAAAGCCTCCACAAGATCTCGACGCCCCTCAATCGGGTCATGCACCGCAAAGTGTGAAAAGTACAGAAAAAACGGAACGTCCCGCTGCGTTTCCATGAACTTTTCCGCCTCATCAGTCAGGCGATCCGTCAAATAATCTCCCGGCTGATCAGGCAAACCGTCCAGGTCAAACGGCGCGTAAAACCCGGTCTTCGGCCAGCCCTTGTTCCAGTTCGGCACACGCACGTCAAACCCCTGCTGCAATGGCCCGCCGGGGTCCTCACCCAAATGCCACTTGCCAATGTGCGCAGTTCGATAGCCATGCTCCCGCAACACTTCCGCCACTGTTACCTCAGACAGAGGCAGCTGCTGAATAGTCGCTGCATTCCGCAACTTCTGAAAAGCAAAATCACGGCGGCCAGGCAGCCAGTCCGTCAGTTTCAGGCGGGCAGGATATCGACCCGTCAGTACACTGGCCCGCGTCGGTGAACACACATGACAAGCCGCATAGGCCTGAGTAAACCGCACACCCCGGGCCGCAAATTCGTCAATCCGCGGGGTCCGGTGAAACTCACTCCCATAACACTGCAGATCACGCCACCCCAGATCATCCACTAAAAACACTACAATATTTGGCAAACGCGCACCAGCGACCAGCGCATTCTGCCGCAGCACCGCTGTCAACACAAAGCCCAGCGCACAGACAACACATCGCCACACGCTCATTCGCCGTCCCACATCCCGCCTCTCCCGTTCACCTGCCACCCGCAACCGGATAATCTCCCCCCGCCAGACTCCGCTTCACCGACTGCTTCCACTCCGCCAGTGCCGCCGTCATCTTCGCCACCCGCTCCGGCTCCGCAGCAGCCAGATTGGCTGTCTCACGAGGATCAGCTTGCACATCAAACAGCATCACCGGCTCAACTGCTCCCGTCTCCGCCGGCTTCTTCTTGCCATTGCCCGCCCGCGGGTCAGTGTGCAGTTTCCACGGCCAGTCCAGCAGCGCAGCATGAGATTGCTCTGTACTGATCATCGCCACAAATGGAATGGCTTTACTCCGCGACTCCATCCGCCCCTCCAGCAAAGGCAGAAGATTGACCCCGTCCAGCGGTTCAATCTGGCTCTTCGCCGCAGCACCCGTCGCCGCCAAAATTGTCGGATACAGATCCAGTGTCGAACAGGGCACGTCACTTACCACCGGACGAGGAATACACGATGGCCACTCAATCAGACCGGGTACCCGCAGCCCACCCTCCCACAATGTACCCTTTGAACCACGCAGATTCCCCGTTGAACGCGGCCCCGCCGCTCCACCGTTGTCACTGCAGTAACACAGCAAAGTATTCTCAGCCACCCTCAACTCACGCAGCGCCACTCGCAGCCGACCCACATTGCGGTCAATTCCTGTGATCTCGCCATAATAGTTCTGTAGATCGTCCGACAAATCCGCATACTGCCGACGATCCTCTGGCAATGCCTCATGCGGCACATGCGGATTCCCAAACCAGATCACCGCCAGAAACGGCTTGCCATCAGTCGCCTGCCGACGGATGAATTTCAAAGCTTCACCCATCGTCACGTCAGAACCATCACCCTCAAACTTCTCCGGCACACCGTTGCGTCCCAGGACCGGATCCAGATCGAAAAAGTTGTCCGCAGACACCCATTCGTCAAATCCCAGCCTCCCGGGTGACAGCGGATCGTCAGCCAGAATCGCCCGACCAGGCATCGCCTTGGTATTGCGATTCCCGCTCTTCCCGTTCAGATGCCACTTGCCAAAATGTCCGGTCGCATAACCAGACTCCCGCAGCACCCGCGCCACAGTCAGCTCCTCAGCACGAATCGGACGCCCCGGAGAAAACGTGCCCATTCGATGCGGATGCCGCCCCGTCATAATGCTGGCCCGCGTCGGTGAACAATTAAAATGCGCTGTGTAAAATCGATTCAGCCTCAGACCGGCAGCGGCCATCGCGTCTAAATTCGGAGTCTTCAGCTGCGGATGGCCGTTGTAGCCAGTATCACCCCAGCCCTGATCATCTGCCATTACCAAAATCACATTCGGACGCTCCGTCGCCCGCACAGACGCAGCCTGCGACAACACCAGCACCAGCCCACCACTCACCACAGCCAGCACACCGGCAATCCTCAGCAGCCACATCACTCTGCCCCCACCCAAAAAAATCACCCCGGCAGCAGCAAATCAGCCACGACACTGCCACTCAGCACATGCTCGACATTCAGCAAATCATTACCAGCCAGCCACTGTTCTGCAAACTCAACACTGTGCCCGTGCGAAAGAATCCGCTGCCGCAGCCTGCGCTGCAGCTCCTCCCGCGGCACATCCAAAAACACGCGATAATCGAACAACTCATGCAACCCGCACCACGGCTGCTCCCGCAACAGCAGGTAGTTTCCCTCCACCACCACAAATCTTGCACTCGAGTCAACAATCGCTGCACCCGCCCGGGCAAACTCATGATCCCGATCAAACACAGGAATTGCAATCTCCCTCTCACACCGGCGAATTCGCCTCAACAGCACCTCAAAGCCCGCACAGTCAAACGTAAACGCCGCCCCCTTACGCGACCGCTGCCCCCGCTGATTCAGCACCGCATCGTCAAAATGAAATCCATCCATCGGTACCACAATCGCAGGCTCACCACAAGCCGCTAAAACCGTTACGAGGGCTTCCGCAAGAGTCGACTTGCCGGCCCCCGGAGGACCGGCAATCGCCACCATCAGCCTCTCTCGATCAAACGCCACACTCAGAAGATGCTCTGCCAGCAACGCAGCCAACTGCGTCGCCCGCACACGCACGTCCCCGCTATCCCCGACTTTAAACGCAGCACCTGACATCAACTTCGCCCCGCTTTAATCAACTCCCGACCGATCGCATGCTGACAACTCAGCTCAAAACCACCAGCCGTCTTACGATACTCCACACGCACCCCCGCAATCGGCTGCAACGCACCCTCGCCAAAATGGCTGCACCCGCAAGGCCTCCAGCAGCAACTGGCGCCGTACCTGCACCTGCTCCAGACGATTCGTTACATTGATCGCACTCGACAGCAGCATCCTCGAAAAAAACAACGTCGCATCGGCCTTTATACGCAATGCACCCGCTGCCTGCAGCCGTTCTGACATCCGCTGCAAAGGCTGCGCACGCTCCGCCAAAGGCAACTTCAACAGGCTCACAAGTTCCTGCTGATCCTTCCGCAGTTGTATCACAGCCCCCTGTATTTCCGCCATCGTCAGCGACCTCAGCATCGCATCACGGTCACCCTTTAATTTGGCAGCATCACTCTCAGAACCCAAACCTTCACCGAACTCGGTGGCAAATGACTGCAGCAAAGCTCCACCAATTGCAGCACCTCCCAGTCGAGCCGACTCCGTGGTAATCCAGCGATCCAGCCAGCCAGAAAAAATTTCCCCCTCCGCACCAAGTACCTCAGCCGCCGACCACCCCGCAGGCAGTCGACGCAGCTCGCTCGTCACGTCCTCCACCTGAGCCTGCGACAATCCCGGCAATTGCAGCGCCAGTAATTCCCCCGCCTGCTCTTCAATCGCAGCACCCACCAGCGTTGCAATAACCCACGGCGAAACCGCACAGTCACGCCCCAGCTTAAATACTGCCAACAGATCCGCCAGCGCCGCAGAGACTTCCCCTGCGGCAAATCGGAGCCGCGAGCGCAACAGCGCCACTCGGCTTAGATCACGAGCCGTCTGCAGATGCGTCAGCAGCAGCCCCGGCCCGGCACCCACAATCAGCTGCCAGTCACACGGACCTGTAGCACGATCCTGCTAAAGTTCATGCAGCGACACCCCATCACGCCCCACGACCTGCTCTACAACATCTGAAACAGGCTACTGAATGTCCTTCACAGCAGACTCCACCGCGTCTCGCTCTGCGTCCTCCAGCACAGGCATCGCTGCAAACGCCAGCCAGTAAATCCCCGCAGCATTCGGCAGCACTGCTGCCTGCCTGACCACCGCCACCTCGTCACCCTAACTCAGACGACAGGTAATCGCCAAACTCAGACACAGCCCACACAACAGCAAAACACTCCTGCTGCTCCGCTTCATCGCAATGAATCCTGCAAAAAAAGTTGTCCTGCCCAAGGGTTCCAGTACCCTGCTTTCAGCAAACCAGTCCAACAGCAAATCCAGCGACTCCTCCGATTCCACTGCCGCCATCGTCAGCGACAGCAGCCGTGGCAGAGGTCGCTTTTCATTGACCGCCAAAACCTTAGCCTCACTCTGCCGGCCCGCGCCGGAATACACACCGCCAGCCGTTACCAGCAGCAACAGCACCCCAACCACCACTTCCCGGCTTCCGACCCTGAATCCGCACCATTTCCTGTTGCTTTTCTGCACCATCTCGACATATTCCACACCAGTAAACCGAACCACCCACAATCGGTTCGAATTTTCGTTGACTTTCACCGTCCTGCCATTCCCTCACACGCAGACAGCACCGACTGACATGTACCGGCCGCACATTCTGGCCGTCGTTAACCCGCGCAGCGGCTTGCGACGCGGACAACATAACCTCAACCAGCTGCACTCCATCCTGCAGCAGGCCGGCTGTCAGCTGACAGTCATCACCACCAGCGGCCCCGGTCACGCCATACAGATCGCCGCTGACTCAGAACTGCAGCACTTCCACTGCATCGCAGTCATCGGTGGTGACGGCACAATCCACGAAGTCGTCAACGGACTCATGCTCCGCCACGCACCCGCACATACACCCATCGCCATCGTCCCCGCAGGGACCGGAAACGCACTCGCACTCCAGTACAACCTGCAGTCCGTGCCTGACGCAGCACACAGAATCCTCCGCGGCACCCCCACCCCGCTTGACGTCCTGCAGGTCACCCATCAGCAGCAAACAACCTGCTGCATCAATATCGCTGGCTGGGGGGCCGCCACCGATATCAATATCACCGCCGAAAAAATCCGCTGGCTCGGTCGGTCCCGCTATTCACTGGCCGCCCTGCGGCAAATCCTGCAACCACCCGTCCGCTCCGCCATCGTCACACTCGACCAGCAAACCCTCCATGGACAGTTCCTCTTCGCCGTCGCCTGCAATACTCGCTTCGCGGGACATCGCATGCTGCTGGCACCCGACGCCCGCTGCGATGATGGACTGCTCGACGTACTGCTGCTCCGCCCAACCTCACGCTGGAATCTGCTGAAAGTCTTCCAGGGAATCGCCGACGGCAGCCACCGCAAACTGCCCGGCATCGAATACCACCAGGCACGATCAGTCACCATTCAGACCAGCGATCCTGATCCACTCAACCTCGATGGCGAAATCTCCGGCACCGCCCCCTTCACCGCCACTGTCCTCCCCGCTGCACTCAGGCTGCTCGTCTAATTTTTCCGCAAAGTCTCTGCCAGCACCGGACTGAGCACCTTTGCCAGCACCTCGTAACCCGCTTCCGACAAATGAATCCGGTCAGACTTATATAATTCCACACGCAGCCGCCCGTCAGCCTCAGTAAAGTCTGACCATGGATCCACCACACGCACCCCCGCATCGCCTGCCAGACCCAGACTGTCAATCGCCGCATTCGTCCGCACTATGTCCTCGTAGAATCTGTGGCCAGGCGCGTGAGCCGGCAAAATCTTCGCTGCCACAATCCTCGCCGCCGGAAACTTACCTCGCAAATTCTGCACACACGCCCGCACACCCGCCGCTGCCGCCTCAACACCCGTCTCCGGAACAAAAAACATGTTGTTGTTGCCGATCATCAGCACAATCACCTTCGGCTGCAGTCCCGCCACACCCCCATGATCCAGACGCCACAGAATGTTCTGAGTCTTGTCACCCCCGATCCCAATGTTGATCACACTCAATTCGCCAAATGACCTCCGCCACGCCGCATTCAGACTACCGCTGTCCAGCACACTGCCCCACTGCTGAGTAATACTGTCACCCACCAGCAGCACGTCACACGGTCCCGCATGCGCCTGCACATGTCGCACCAGCTTCTCATGAGTCTCCAGCCAGGAGGCACCACCCCAGTGCCCGGCCGCCGGGATCACCGGCCACATTTTCGGCAGATGCTTCAGAGACTCACGCCCAGGCCGACGCTCATGCTCGGCTCGCTCCACCACATACGCCCGCTCCTCGGCAGTCAGCGGCCAGCCCTCCACCTGAGGATCCATGCGGCCCTCGTTATATGGACCATACGAATACTCCGGCGGAACCAACCAACTCAGCCCCGACAGCCACAACACACTCATCACAAGCTGATGCATCTGCAACCCCTGTCACCATGCCCGCTGCAACTCACTGCCAACACGCACCCTCTCGACAGCCTGCTAATCACCCACCACCCACGACTGCAGTCGCCCCCACGCCGGCCACTCTCCGTCCTTCCGCTTCGGCTGCCCCTGAGCCTCTGCAAGTAACAACACACCGCCAGACTCTGAAAAACGAGCCTGAGTAATGCGGTTGCGAGTATCAATCGACGCCTGCAACTCACCGTCCACCCCAGAAAACAACGCCGCATTCCACGTGCCCTGAGCCTGACGACCAGCCATCACAAACACACCACCGTCCGGCCGCCAGCACACACTCTCCATCAAACCCGCACCATGCTGACCATCCCGAATCTTACTCAGCAACTTCCCCGTACGCCAGTCCCAACGCTGCCACGTCATCCGGCCATTGCCCGCCATCGGATCAGCCATCGGACCCATCCCGCACCCCACCAGAGACTGACCGTCCGGAGCAAAAGCCAGACCGTAAATCCCGCCGCAGTAATGATGAGTCTTAATGGTGCCGAAAGATGTAAAATCCTGCGATGCCCACTGCGATATCGGCTCGGCACCCCCAGCCAGCTGCCAAACACGCACCTCACCCATCAAATTCGCCGCCGCCAAATACTCGCCGTCCGGACTGAACGCACAGCTAAGCACCGGCGGAGTCTGGCCAAAAGACCGCAACAGTTCCCCCGTCTCCGTATCAAAGACCTTCACACTGGGTTCCAACTCCGCAGCCGGCTCGTACTTCCAGCCCCCCGGCAAATACTGGCCCGTCACCGTCGCCAAACGACGACCATCAGGCGATAACGCCAGTTGCCAGCTCCAGAATCGATGCGCCTGCACACGCCGCAGACAACGCCCCGTTGATACCTCGTGCCACAGTAAAGCCCCGTCATACCCCCCAGAAATAACCACACCTCCGCATGGCAACAGCACACAGCCAGTCGCATAACTCTGATGCCGCTGCTCAAATACACGCCACTTCCCCGTCGCTGACTCAACGTCATACAACAAACCGTCCGCACACCCCGCATAGGCACGCGAACCATCCGGTACAATCGCCATGCCCAGTGCACCCGTGGGCAGCGAAATATCATGTGCCAGTGTCAGTTTCATGTCAGACCAGCAATTCCTGAATCGCAGATGCCTCGTTTTCCACCCGATGAAATGTCGGCATACCCGGCAGGTCATACTCCGCATACGGATCCAGACCCAATGCCCGAAATATCGTCGCAAACAGATTCTGCTCGCTGTAAGGTCGATCCGTCACCGCCACTCCGTCCTCATCTGTACTGCCCGTCACCACGCCCCGCCCCAAACCACAGCCCGTCATCATCAGACTCCACGCATCAGGATAATGATCGCGGCCACGCGCAGCATTGATCCACGGAGTCCTGCCGAATTCACCCATCGCTATCACCAGCGTCGAATCCAGTAAACCACGCTGCTCCAGATCCGTAATCAGCTGAAACAAGACATTGTCCAGCTCCGGTACCAGCATCTGATGAATCTCATGCTGAAACACATGATTGTCCCAGTTCATCCCGTTGGCCACCATCACGAACGGTGCACCATGCTCAACCAGCGAACGAGCCAGCAATGTGTGCTGCGCAAAACTGCCCGGACCATATCGCCGACGATCCTCAGCCGGCAGTCGCTCCAGATCAAATAACTCAGCACTGGCCGTCATCCCCCGCAATCGCTCAAACGCCGCGTTCTGACTGCGAGCAATCCGGCTGTCACGCAACCGCTCGTACCGGCCCGTCAAAAAACGACGCAGACTCTCGCGAGCCTCCCGGTCATGCTGCGGTATCCCATCCGTCAGCGGACGTTCCAAAGGAGTATACTCGCCGCCGATCCGCACCGGAGCATGCTCAGCTCCCAGCCAGCCAGCCCAGTTCCCCGCCTTGAAACTCTCAAACTCGTTCCCGCCCGGCACAGGATCAATAAAAATAAAATTCGGCAGCCGCGAATCCAGCTGCCCCACCGCCTGCGAAATCGCACTCCCCAGAGTCGGCCTCGTAAACCCGGCACGATCCGGATTCCCCTGCTGCAACAAAGTAATCGCCTGCAAATGCTCCGTCTGCGCTGTCTTCATACTCCGCACAACGTTCAGCCGATCCGCGATTCCCGCACACTGCGGCATCAGCGAAGAAAAATGTACTCCCGGCAGACTGGTCGAAATACTACCAAACGGACCGCCACTCGGACGGCCCGGCTTCGGATCCCACGTCTCAAACTGACTGGGAGCCCCGCACAGCCACAGCAAAATACAGTGCTTCTGCGCCCGCTTTGCCGTATCAGCAAACCCCGGATTCGCAAACAGCCCGGAAAAACTGGCAACACTGGCCGCCGTTCCACCAGACAATCCCCGCAGAAACAGCCGACGATGCAGCGAATGCTCATGCACTCGGCACCGCTCCGATTCACTAACCTCGGCCACTCGCCTGCTCATTAAGGCACCGTCAAAAATTCCGCACTGGTGACCAGCGCCCACAGAAAATCCCGCACCGCCCCCGACGCATCACCCGAGTGCGCCGCAAAGAACTCAGCCGAACGCTGCTGCTCATCAGCATCCGGATCCCGCCCCCACACCTCCTGAAACGCCAGCCGCACCCGCTCATCCACCGCAGACAGTGCCGACAGTCGAGCTACCGTTGGTGACACCTCCGGACGCAGCAGCTCCTCAAGAACCGCCGCACCACTTAAAAACTGCGCCTGCTGCCACGTCGCCGCATACTCGCGAGGCAACACATCCGGCAACGCTCCCGTTACCTTCCGCCGCAGGCCGTCATCCTCCGCCGCAACACCTGCCACCACACGCCACGATCGCGCCAGTTGCTCGCCCGTCAAAGGTCGCTCAATCGCTGCGGCAAAGGCCGCTGCCGGTACGCCACCGCCTGCCACAGATCCCAGGCCGTACGGACGACTCAGCACAAGACCACGAAACAGCCGCTTCACATCATACCCATGTGCTTCAAAATCCCTGCTCAGCCACGACAGCAGCTCAGGATGACTGGCCGGATTCCGCCCGTTCATCTCATCCACCGGATGCACCAGACCACGCCCCAGCAGCACTGACCACATGCGATTCACAAAAGCATCCGCCAACAGCGGATTGCCCGTAACTGCCAGGTCCGCAAAAGCCTGCCGACGCGATAGCTTCGGCACCTGCTTCACACCTCCATCCACATACAAATCGTCGCCGTCAGTCTGCTTCTCACCCTCCGCCGGACGCAACTCCTCCACCACACGATCATCCAGCAGTACCATCAGCGCCGGCTGTGACTCCTTTCTCAGATTCGTGAAATTCACAAAACCACCCGTCGCAGACTCAGCCACCATCGCACCACCATCGACGTTTTTGCTGCGATTGAATGCCGTCACCAAACCCCAGTAATGAGCCTGTCGGATGTCTCGAGTCAACGGGTGGTCGTGACACTGAGCGCAGTCAATGCGAGTCCCGTAAATCAGCGGAGCCACAGCTTCGGCGATCGCCTGATGATTGTTGCGACGCTCATACAAAAACCACGATGCACCACGCTCCGTTGGAAGGTGTCCGCGAGCCACCAGCAGAGACCGCACCGTCTCATTCCAGGGCCTGTTGTCTCGAAAAGCTCCCTCCAGAAAACTCCACCAGCCATACTGCCGACGCCGATCCTCACGACCATTTCGACCCGGTCGACCCATCAAAAACACATCCCACAACTCACGCATCCGCACCGCATACTCATCCGACTGCAGCAGACGATCCACCAGTTCTGCACGCCGCACCTCTGCGGGAGACTGCAGGAAACTGTCCAGCTCGGCAGTGGTCGGAATCCGGCCAGCCAGATCCAGATACACACGCCGACACCAGACAGAGTCAGTCACCGGCCTTGCAGCAGTCACACCACGCAGACCCCAGCCCTCAGACACACACACATCCACAGCCTCAGTCACCGACGAAAAACTGCGCACCGGAACAGCTGCGGCCGGCTGACTGCCCAGAGCCGCTGACAGCTGCGAAATCCACTGCTGCACATGCTGCTGCTGAGCTTCAGTCAGCTGTTTGCCAGGCGGCATATGCGGCTCGGATTCAGCCGCCAGATACTGAAACAGACGACTGTCCTCGGGTTTGCCCGGAACCACCACAGCACCGCCATCCGCACCCCGCAACACGGCTGCCACCGAATCCAGCTCAAGACCGCTGTGTTGCTCCAGCGGACCATGACACTTCACACAGTACTGATCAAATAACGGCTGCACGTTCTGCGACCACAGCGCAGCCGCGTCCTGCGATACAGCAACAGACTGCAGACCTTGAAACACAACACACAGAAAAAAACAGGACCGTCGCAGCATACGACACCAGTCAGAAACGGAAAAAAACCGGTTGCCCCTCCAGTCTCGCAGCGCAGACGGGGAAAATCCATTCCGCCTGACCCCACAATGAGTTTTCTGAAGCACAAACACAGCTCCCCTCGTCATTTGCGGTTTCTCCGCACAGCGTTACAACCGTCGTTTTTCCACTGCACCCGGTCTTTTTGTGCCGAGAGCCTGCCCCCGCCCCCGACCCCCAACGGCTGTCGGGCAACCGCCATGACACCTGACAAAAACCCCACATCGCTCCGCAATCTTGGCCCGCGAAGCTGCCGCTGGCTCCGCGAAGTCAGAATCCACACCACCAGCGAGCTCCGACAAATCGGCCCGATCGGCGATTTCCAGCTGGTCCGCCGGAAATCTCCCCGCACCAGTATCAATCTGCTCTGGGCCACCGTCGCTCAGACTCAACAAAAAGCTTCTGCTCGTAATCAGGCATAAGCCCGCAACGCTCGCGCAGCAACCAGATCTCATACAAATCCGCAGGCTCTGTGGACGACGGATTGAATTCGCTGTGAGTAATCTCCGTACCGGCCGTCATCCGCTGAAATTCACCCGGCTGCAGCACTGCCCCATTCCCCATCGAATCCCGATGCTGCAGCCCCCCGGACAGCACGTACGTCACAATCTCCATGTGGTTGTGAATGACCACGATCCCCGACTTTCCGAACCTGAACCACACTCCGTCTGCTGATCCAGTATCATCGCACAAGGCTGTCAACACAAAAACGCAACCAACAGCCCACTCAGGCCCCGCGCTGCCAGACCTGTGACTTCTGCTGACGAAAACCTGTCAGACGAATAGTACCGCTCGATTCGATATGCAGCAGCGAGTAACTGTTGTTCGCGACCCCCGAACCCTCCACCATCGCTGCCAAAGTACAATAGTGAATCCCGCCAATGTCCTGCAGATCGTTCTGATGGCTGTGCCCCTGAAAAACACCCAGCACTCTGCCCGAGGCTTCAAGCACACTGCGCACCGCAGCACCGTTCCTGACACCGTGATCACCGCTGACATCCAGCCGCTGATGAGCAAACACGATCACCGGACCGGCACTCGCCCGCAGGTCGCCCTCCAGCCACTCCAGCTCAGACGCCGGAATATTCGCGTCAGTCCACTGAAAATTCTTCCGACCATACGGCTGACCATCGCTGCGGAAACACGAGTCCAGCACCACGAAATGCACGCCGCCCCGGTCAAACGAATAATACGAACGCGACTGCTCCACCACACCCAGAAATTCTTCTTTCTTCAGCATGTCCACACAGTGGTTGCCCAGCACGTAATGCCGGTCTCCGCAGATCGCCGAAAACTTCTGGTTGATCGTCCGCAGATAATTCCGCTCGACGTCCACCGAATCGGCTGCATCAATCAGGTCGCCCAGCTCCACCAGACAGACCGGTTTGTCCTGACCAAACCGCTGAGCCGCCTCCTCCAGTTTGGCCAGCGTCTCCCGGTAGTGCCTAGTCCCTGCCGGCGCTTTGTCCGCATAATGCAGGTCAGTCATCATACCAATGCTCACACCAGCACCGTCGTCGGCAGCCGGCAGTTTCCCTGCGCACAACGATCCCGCTGTCAGCACCAGCGTCCCACACTGCAGAAAGGCTCGTCGACCCACACGAATCGGATCACGATCGCTGTTCATCAAGGCAGCTGACACTCAAACAATCCTCTCTTCAGTCGGACGGGGCAGGGGACAGAGCATCCAGCGAAGAATGCCCAGCTAACCCGCCACCCCGACTGCAACCAGCACCGCCGAAGACACGCCGTCACTGGCTTAGCCTTCCAGACAAAGCTGCCACACACAAGACCGACAACTACGCACCAGCCATCCCGTCCGTGAATGTGGCTGTCGTCATCGACATTCCTGTCAGATGATCATTGACCCACTTGATACCAGCACTGCAGGCACCCAGCAGATGCGGTGACGGCGCTGTGAGCGGCAGAATGCTGTCCTCAGCCTCGCTGTACAGCGGCATCAGATCGCCACCGTTGATGGCACAGAATCGGTCACCAGCACCAATGGCCAGCAGCATCTTGGCATAGCTCTCCAGGTTAACTTCACCTTCGCCGTGACCGCAGAACTGGTGACCACGCTGCGGCCAGTCTTCGCTGATCATCAGCGTCGATGCCCCGGTCAGTCGCTTGAAGTTCTTGGCGTGGCTGCCCACCACGCGCGGAGCTACAAACGGGCTGGTGAAACGCTGAGTCCAGTCCTCACCCGCCCAGCAGTGACTTGGATCACCCCAGACACACATCGACCGGTCATAGTCGGTCGCCATCAGCAGCAGCGCAAAGTCGCGAGCGCAGATCGCGCCGGTTCCAGGGTGAATCTCGTGAGCCAGATATGCTCCCAGCTGATTGGCCTTTGCCCGAATCTTTTCAGTTTTTCGGACAAATCGATCCAGCCCCGCAGCCATCATGCCATCCCAGCCGAACACCCAGGGGTATCCGCTGTGCAGCACCGGATGTCCCCACAAACCCCAGAACCACCCGAAAATGTGAATTCCAGCTGCCGTCCCCGTTTCCAGCATCCCGATCAGGTACTCTTCTGACCAGTCTTCAGCGTACTGCGTCCCCTTCGCCATGACGGAGGCCGGCACGAATTTTTCCGCATACTCCGCACCCCAGACAGCACTCAGATGCGCATATGCCGCACAATGAGCACTCACGGTTGGAACGATGATCCCCGCCGATGACAGGACCTGACGCAACTCTTTCGGCTCGCGGAAGACAATTCGACCGTTGTCCCCATGACCCTGACCGTTGAGCAGAAAATTTGAAACCATCGTCGACCGGGCCCCGCAGCCCGTTGCGTACTCAGCTACCCGCTCCAGCGTCTGGAACGTCCCCACCAGCTGCCCCGTCTCCACTCCCGCCACCAGACTCACTTCTCGACCACAGCCAATGTTCAGCCGGGCACGACTCGGATCGAACCAGGCGTTCAGTTCTTTGAAAAACAGAGAGTTCATCGTTACCGTTCCTTGATGTGGGTGGAAATTCAATCTCGTCAAATTAACGCGAAACTTGATGCCTGACCCGACAGAGCAGGCCCAGATTTCGAAGTCCATACTCCGATCTCGAAGCAGTTAACGCTGCTTGTCTGGCCGCGAATCGAACGAAACAGCTTCCCGTTTTGCTGCAGGACAAAACGGTCGAACGACTGTCGCCCCAAACCCGAGGTGTTCATCTGGTGAGACCGGGACGAGATGATATCATGTTGCCGTCGTATTGCATTCCAACCGGCTGTCCACTCTTTCCAGTTTTGCACTCTGCATGTCGCACGTTGCAAAAGTGCCATGCACCACATCGCCTCCATCGCCATGGAATTCTCCCAAACGCCACCGCAAACGCCACCATCGAACCGCGACCGTCAGGGAGTGGAATCACCACCAAATCGCCTCGCCGAAAATGCTCAAGGTGCATGGCACTCACACGCACACATGGCACTCACACGCACAAAACAGTGGTAAATTGTTCGAGCCGGCAAGGACGGTAGCCCGTATGGTCAGCGGTGAATAACTCCGGATTTGTCTTGACCCGTTTTATGGCACGGTAAAATTCTGCTTCGAACGCTTTGCCGAGACGAGGTGCAATCCGATCGAGCTGATGCTGAAAGGAAATTTGATTTCCTGGACCGTGTCCTGCTTTAACAGAGAAACTGCTTGAATCAAACGATTGGAGGCCTGTTCGAGGGCATCTGGCAGGTTGTTGCAGGCATAATAGGCACTGAGATGACAGCGTGCGCGCAGGTTCCTCGTGCCGACCCCAGTCGGGGCTAATTAGAAGCCCGCCAGAAAGGTGTAGATGTCGACCCGTGTCAGTTCGCGGGACTCGTTGGCTTTGGAGGGTGCATCAAATGACTGGCCAGAGTAGGCGACGTCCAGCTCGAGCACTAATTCATGCACATCTGGTGGTCCTCGTGGTGATCGACACTCCCACAGACCGCAGTGTTTCAGGATCGCTTCGATCACGTTTGTTCATGGCGATTCGATGAACGAAGATGACTTTCATCTGGCCTCCACACTCAGGGCAACTCAGCTCTTGTACTCCACCACGGCGGCGCGCAGTCGCAACACGGCCCGTTTCAACTGACCGTGCCGCGACGCGTCGATTGCCTGCAGATCGAATCGCATCAGCCCGCGCTCGGACTCGGCCCACGGCCGGTCGTTCAACTGCAGGCTGGCGTTGTCGAAGGAGTCACCTCCCCCGGTCGAACCCATCCGTCGAGCGCGACGCCCGGGCCGCAAATTGTCACTTCATCGGAACCACGGCAAACCACGCCCACCACCACCGCGAGAAGGAGGATCGTTCCAAAGTATCCATGCTTCATCATGCCAGTATCTTCTTGACAACCTCCCCATGCACATCGGTCAGCCGGTAGTCGCGGCCGCCGAAGCGGAAGGTCAGTTGTTCATGATCCAGCCCCATCAGATGCAGGATCGTGGCGTGCAGGTCGTGAACATGCACCTTGTTCTCCACCGAGTGCCAGCCGAACTCGTCGGTCGACCCGTACGTCATGCCGCCGCGCACGCCTCCACCCGCCAGCCACATCGTAAAACCAAACGGATGATGTTCGCGACCGTTGTTCCCCTCGGCCGTTGGTGTCCGACCAAACTCGCCACCCCAGACCACGAGCGTATCGTTGAGCAAACCTCTGGATTTGAGATCCGTCAGCAGTGCCGTGATCGGCTGATCGACCGCTCGACAGCGAGCTGGCAGATTTTCACGCAGACCACCATGGTGGTCCCAGACGTTGTTCGAAGGTGCGTCAAACAACTGCACAAACCGCACACCGCGTTCAACCAACCGCCGCGCGAGCAGGCACTGCCGCCCGAACAACTGCGATTCCGGCTTGTCGATTCCGTACAGTTGATGAGTCGCCTGAGTCTCCGCTGCCAGATCGAATGCCTCTGGAGCCGACTTTTGCATCTGAAACGCCAGCTCAAACGACGAAATACGAGCATCCAGCTGACTGTTCTGTTCGCGGTCCCGGCGGTGCAGTTCATTGAGCTGTTTCAGCGCGTCGAGTTTTGCTCGCTGGTGATCGATTCCTCCGGACGCGGTCAGATTGGCAATCGGGCTCTGCATGTCGCGGACAATGGTTCCCTGGTAGGCGCCTGGCAAAAAACTGGACGCCCAGAGCTGCGCGCCCTGGAACACCGGTGCGGGGCAGACAACCACGAAGCCGGGCAGGTTCTGGTTCTCGGTCCCCAGGCCATAGGTGAGCCATGATCCCATGCTGGGCCGCGAAAAGGCCTGCTCGCCCGTGCACATCTGCAGGGCCGCGCCGGAATGATTGATATTGTCGGCGACCATCGATCGGATCACGCACACATCGTCGATCCGCGACGCGAGTCCCGGCAGCAGTTCGCTCACCTCGATCCCGGATTCCCCATGACGAGCAAACCTCCACGGTGAGGCGAGCAAATTGCCCGTCCTGGTTCGCTCCAGCTTCGGCTTCTCAAAGGGTAATGGCTTGCCATTGTCGGTCTCCAGTCTGGGCTTCGGGTCGAGCAGATCGACATGCGACGGCCCGCCCGGCATGTACAGAAAGATGACTCGTTTGGCACGCGGTTCAAAATGCGGCGGCTGCACCGAAAATGGATTGGCCGAGCGGCTTGCTGGCGGACCAGCTGAACCACCAGCCGCCGAATCACGAGCCAGTAGCCCCGCGAGAGCTAACACTCCAAACCCGCAACCAGACTGCATCAGCCGCCGGCGCCGCGAGGAAAAGCAAACTGTCTGCATGTGAGTCATAATGTTGCTCCGTGATGCTCAATCGACGAAAATAAATTCGTTGCTGCATAGCAGCACGTGTGACAGGGCGATCCAGCCATCATTCGGCACTGCTGGATCGCCCGCAGTGACGATCTGCAGGGCGATGGCCAGTTCCGCGTCACCCGGGCGTCGGCCGAACAGCAATTGCCAAGCTCGTTCTATGCGAGACGAATCGTCGTCCGGCACCTCGCGAATCAGCCGCTCGGCCAGGTGCCTGGCATGTTCCTGCAACCACGGGTGGTTGAGCAGCAGCAGCGCCTGCGGTGCAACCGTGCTTGTCACACGTTTTTCGGTCGAGGAATCAGGATTCGCGGCATCAAAGAGATTTGCATAACTGTCCCGCTGCCAACGCGCGGTCTGGACATAGAGCGATCGGCGACGAATGGTGAAGTCGTCGCCCGCCGGACCACCGGCAGTGAGGTCCAACTGGCCGTTCACCGCGAGAATCGCGTCCCGAATCGCCTCGGCTTCCAGACGACGCGGCGTGAAGCGACCTATCCGGCGATTCTCCGGATCCTTGTCAAAAGTCTCACGCGAAACACGACTGCTCTGGCGCCAGGTTGCGGACAGTATGATCCGGCGATGAAGCTTCTTCAGCGACCAGCCATCTTCAATGAAGCGATTCGCGAGCCAGTCAAGCAACTCGGGATGTGACGGAACCTCGGAAAGCATGCCAAAGTTGCTGGGCGTCCGCACCAGTCCCTCGCCGAAATGCCAATGCCAGACACGGTTGACGATCACGCGCGCGGTGAGCGGATTATCGGATGATGCGACCCAGGCAGCCAGTTCCCGGCGTCCGCTTCCCTCGGAGATTGCTGGCTGACTCTCGCCAGCGAAAAAACGGGGCAATCGCCTCGGGACGACCGGACCGAGTTTCGCATAACTTCCCCGAATGTGAATTGGCACATCCTGGATCCCCGGAAAGAGTCCCCCTGCAGTGCCTCCCTCGGTCACCGCCATTGCCAGTGGCACTGCAACGGCCAACTCCTTCTGCAAGGCGTCCCGCGTCGTGATGAGTTCTTGCCGCTCGGGCGTCTCGGCGGGTGGTGACATTGTGAGAGACTCAGCAATCGAAAGACGGAACTTTCCCAGAGTGTGCTGGTCGGAGTGTCGTTGTTCAATCACGACTCGCAGCTTTGAGCCGGCGGGGATCACTGTCTCCGGGGCAGCTTCAAACACCGCCACATGCGCCGTGCCGAGTTGAGCCGACACGGCCCAGCCGTCCTTCAAATCGTCATCCAAAGCCGTTTTGGCGGCGAAGTTCGTCTGCTCGAAGTCGGCCTCGGCAGAGACAAACTTGATGACCATCGGCTCGTTCTGACTGTTGGGGGCAGTAAACGTTGCCGAAAACTTGGTGACGACAAAATTTCCATCGCTGGCCCTGCCTGGCCCCCGCGCCGGGAATGCGTCGTCAGGCAAGGCTTCCAAAAGAACATACTGAGGCTTCACTCCCTCCGGAACAACCATCTCGACAACGTACGTGTCTTTCGCTAGTTTTCCGCTGACCGCGATGCTGCCATCGCTGGCGATCATCCCCATTGCACCGGCTTCGCTTTGAAAGGCGGTCGGCATCAACGCTAGTCCGCCTGCGGTCAACTCCCCGAATCGCTGCTTTCGGTCCAGCTCCGCCAGCATCGCCACCACTTCGGCCATACGTCTCTCCTGCTCGGCACGTCTGGCCAGGGCTTTGGGGCCCAGTAGCGAGACACGATGGACGTTGTACTCGCCCCCCTTCGCACCCAGTTCTTTCAGAATGTGCGAGCTATAGAACATGCCGGCAAGGCCGTAATAGTCCTCGGTCGAGACCGGATCAAACTTGTGATCGTGACACCGGGCACAGTCGAGTGTCAGGCCAAGAAACGCTCGACCGATCACCCCGATGTTGTCGTCAACCATATCGCTGACGATTTTCTCCTTGTCGGCATCGCCACGATCCCAGACGCCGTTGGACAGAAACGTCGTCGCCACCAGGCCGTCAGGGTAAATTTCATCGCCAGTCGGACTGAGGAGTTGATCACCCGCGATCTGATGCACGATGAACTGATCGAATCGCATGTCGCGATTTAACGCATCGACCACCCAGTCGCGATATCTCCAGGCCTCCGTGATTTCGCAGCTGGCGACGCGTGCTCCCGGATTGAAATCGTGATAGTCGGCATAGCGTGCGACATCGAGCCAATGCCGGGCCCAGCGCTGGCCGTAGGCGGGCGATTGGAGCAGCCGCTCGACCACTGCTTCAAAAGCACGATCCGACGTGTCGGACAGAAATGCGGCGACTTCCTCTGGCGTGGGCGGAAGACCGGTCAGATCGAAGGTCGCTCGGCGCAACCAGGCCCCCCGATCCGCCTCGGCGGCCGGGAGAACCCCCGCCTGTTCCAGTTCCGCAAGGACAAAGCGGTCGAGATCCTCTCGCGGCCACTCCGTGGCTCGGACTTCCGGAGGCCGAATATCGCCACGGGGCTGAAACGCCCACCACTGTTTTTGCTCCTCAGTGATCCGAAAACCGCGCACGATCGCGGCTCCCTCACTAAGTGGCGAATCCTTAGGCCACGCTGCCCCCGACTCGACCCACCGCCGCAGTTGTTCAATTTTCTCCGCCGGCAGCTTCCCGCTCGGCGGCATCTTCGGTTCGCCCAGATGCTCCACGGCCGCGACAAACAAGCTCTCCATCGGCTTGCCCAGGACCATTGACGCCCCCGAGTCGCCCCCTTTCAGCAGCGACTCGCGCGTCGCAAGGCTCAGCCCACCTTCCTGCTTCTCCGGCCCGTGGCACTTCACGCAGTGCTCGACGAGCAGCGGGCGAATCTGCTTCTCGAACATCTCCAGTTGCTGCGGGGAAAATTCGTCGCCGCAGACGTCAA
>Ga0194116_10000330_pt1 | contig 88411 bp, 83 predicted proteins | sample TA2MahsurfametaG_4_FD_148617 | JGI IMG/M metagenome (GOLD analysis project Ga0194116, IMG submission 148617) | Freshwater microbial communities from Lake Tanganyika, Tanzania - TA2015008 Mahale S9 surface | ecosystem: Environmental > Aquatic > Freshwater > Lake | place: Tanzania: Lake...
TCAAGACATCGGCTTGTCGGAGTCTCGAAACGATCTCTTCAGGCTTGTGCCTCTTCTTCGGCATTGCAGTCCTCCTTCTTGTCAAAAGACATAGTTCAGGGCGGACCACTTTTCAGGGGGAGGACCAACCTCGGCAGGACTTGGGCGAGGCCGGCCAGGCAAAAACCGTTTCAGATCCATTTCGACTTTCATTCACTGTCCGGCTCTTGGGGGATGAACCGGGCGCCGGATCATGGCCGACCTTTGCGCACACCGCCAGCGGGTTGTGCCACTGCTCGTTCATGCGCGCGGTTCCAGACCGATGATAGGATTTACGCGCCTTGACGTCCTTCCTCTTTTGTCCTACTTCCGATCGACCTGCCGCTGGAAACCCCCGATGCCCGCAGCCCGAATCCTGAGTAAACCCAAACTACGCCAACGCTATCTGGCTGCCCTCGCCCGCTCCGGGTCGGCCACCGACGCCGCCGCCATGATCGGCGTCGAGCGGACGACTCCCTATCTCTGGCGCAAGCATGTGCCGGGGTTCGCGGCACTCTGCGACCAGGTGCGACGGGACGCGCGCATCGCCGGCCGGCGCGGCATGCCTCTGTGGAGCCATCCCGCGATGAACGATCGTCGCCTGATGCGCGCGCTGGAGCGCCTGGACATCGCCGAAGCGAGGGCCCAGCGGCTGACACCGACAACCGTCGGGGAGCGATTCTCGACAGTTTCGACGCCGGATTCGACGGCTAACGCGTTGAGAATACAGGAGCCCGGCGTGTCCTCGACACTCTCGACAAACTCGACACTCTCGACAGATCAGGCCCGCAAGATCGCCGAGGTGGAGGCCGTGCTGGACGCGCTCATCCGCGAGCAAGCGGCGGACGACATCCCCGGTGCCCGGGCCTGTGGTACGTCTTGAACAATGACTGACACCACGGCCCGCGCCCTGTTGCGCGACCTGTTCGACGCCGCGCTCGCCGCCGCCCGGCCCGCGACCTGTCTCGCGCCCTGGATCGCGGGCCTCAAGCCGCCCCGGGGCCGCACGATCGTGATCGGCGCGGGCAAGGCGAGCGCCGCCATGGCGCGCGCGCTGGAGGATGGCTGGCCGCATCCGCTCGAGGGGCTGGTGGTGACGCGGTACGGCTATGGCGAGACCTGCAAACGCATCGAGATCGTCGAGGCCGCCCATCCGGTACCCGACGAGCGCGGCCGCGCCGCCGCCGGGCGCATTCTGGCCAAGGTCCAGGGCCTCACGCCCGACGATCTCGTGCTCTGCCTGATCTCGGGCGGTGGCTCTGCGCTGCTGGCGGCCCCCGCCCCCGGGCTCGATCTCGCCAACAAGCAGGCGGTGAACCGCGCCCTGCTGCGCTCCGGCGCCAACATCGGCGAGATGAATACGGTGCGAAAGCACCTCTCGGCGATCAAGGGCGGGCGGCTCGCGATCACGGCGGCGCCGGCGCGGATCGTGTCGTGGCTGATCTCCGACGTGCCGCGCGACGATCCCGGCACCATCGCGTCGGGCCCGACGGTCGCGGACGCCACAAGCTTCGCCGATGCGCTCGCCGTGCTGGAGCGCTACCGCATCGAGCCGCCGGCCGCCGTGCTCGCCCATCTGCGGCGCGGCGCCGAAGGCGGGATCGAGGAGACGCCCAAACCCGGCGACCCGCGATTGGCCGGCACTGAACTGCATATCGTCGCCGCGCCGCAACGCTCGCTCGACGCCGCCGCGGCGCTCGCCCGCGCGCGCGGTCTCGATGTCGAGCTGCTGGGAGACAGTCTCGAGGGCGAGGCGCGCGAGCTCGGCGCCGCCCATGCGCGTCTCGCGCTGGCTCGACGCATCATCCGGCCGCTGGTCCTGCTGTCGGGCGGCGAGACGACTGTCACGGTGCGCGGCAACGGCCGCGGCGGGCGCAATGTCGAGTATCTGCTGGGACAAGCCATCGCGGCCGATGGGGCGGCCAATGTCTGGGGGCTCGCCGCCGACACCGATGGCGTCGACGGTGCCGAGGAGATCGCGGGCGCGATCTTCGGACCCGACACGCTCGCCCGCGCTCGGGCGGCGGGGTGCGAGCCGCAAGCGGCGCTCGACAACAACGACGCGCACACGCTCTTCGGCACGCTGCATGACTCGATTGTCACCGGCCCCACGCGCACCAACGTCAACGACTTCCGGGCCACGCTGGTGATGCCATGAGAACGCATCCCGGCTCCTGCCATTGCGGCGCCATCACGATCAAGCTCACGCTCGACAAGTCACCGGAGGAAATGCGCGCCGGCCGCTGCGGCTGCAGCTTCTGCCGCCGGCACGGCGCCAGGACGCTGGGCGATCCTGCGGGCCGGGTCGAGTTTCGCGCCCGCTCCGAGGCGCTGCAGCGTTACCGCTTCGGGCTTGGGATCACCGACTATCTTCTCTGCGCGCACTGCGGCACCTACGTCGGCGCCGTCATGCCGGATGAGGGTCTCGGTATCGTGAACGTGAACGCGCTTGAGTGCCGCGCGGTGATCGATCCGGCGCCGCCGCTGCACGACTACGACGGCGAGGACGCGGCGCGCCGCCGCGCCCGGCGCCGAAAGTTCTGGATGCCGGCAAGCATCCTCTCCTAAGGTCAGCTCATGCCATTGCTTGGAGCCATCGCCGACGATTTCACCGGCGCCACCGACCTTGCCGGAATGCTGGTCAAGGGCGGTATGCGCACGATCCAGACGATCGGCGTGCCCGTCGCGAGCGCGATCCCGTCCGATGTCGATGCCGTCGTGGTCGCGCTGAAGTCGCGCTCTATCCCGGCCGCCGACGCTGTGCGCCAGTCGCTCGATGCGCTCGCGTCGCTGAAGGCGGCGGGCTGCCAGCGCTTCTTCTTCAAGTATTGCTCCACCTTCGACTCGACCGACGCCGGCAATATCGGTCCCGTGTCCGACGCGCTGGCCGACGCGCTGGGAGCCGGCATCGCCATCCAGTGTCCGGCCTTTCCGCTCAATGGCCGCACGATCTTCCGTGGCCATCTGTTCGTGGGCGATCTCCTGCTCTCGGACTCGCCGCTCAAGGATCACCCGCTGAACCCGATGACCGACGCCAGCCTGGTGCGCGTGCTCGCACACCAGACCTCGCGCGCGGTCGGTCTCGCGCGGCTGGCGGACGTGCAGGGCGGCAGTCACGCGCTGCGCGCTGCGCTCGATACGCTTGCCGGCCGCAGTGTCCGCCATGCCATCGTCGATGCCGTCACCGATTCCGATCTCGGCATCATCGGCGAGGCGGTCGGTGACGATGTGCTGGTGTGCGGCGGCTCCGGCGTCGCGCTTGGCCTGCCGGCGGCGTGGCGGCGACGCGGCCTGCTCGCCCATCGCGGCGATGCCGACGCGTTGCCCAAGATCGAAGGCGCCGCCGCGGCGATCGCGGGCTCCTGCTCGGCCGCCACACTGGGTCAGATCGCGTCGTTCGGTGGCGCCGCCCTGCGACTCGACACCACCGCGATCTGCGCCGGCGCACCGGTCGCGCGCGAAGCGCTCGATTGGGCCGCGCGCCGTCTGGGAACCGCGCCGATCCTGATCTCCGCCAGCGCGCCGCCGGCCGAGGTGCGCGCCTTGCAGGCCCGCTTCGGCGTCGAGAAATCCAGTGCGGCGATCGAGGGCACGCTGGCCGAAATCGCGCGGGGCCTGGTCGGCGCCGGCGTGCGGCGCCTCGTCGTGGCCGGCGGCGAGACCTCGGGCGCCGTGGTCGGCGCCCTGGGTGTGCAGGGTCTGCGGATCGGCCGCGAGATCGACCCCGGCGTGCCATGGACGCTCGCCACGGGTCCGCAGCCCATCGCCCTTGCTCTCAAGTCGGGCAACTTCGGCGCGCCGGACTTCTTTGCCAAGGCCTTCGCCGTGTCATGAACGTCTGCGACGATCTCTCCGCCACGGAGGCCCCTCCCTCGCCGTTCCAGATCACCGATCTGGAACGCGTCTCTCCCTTCTGACCGGAGCCAAGATGCCCAAGCTCGCCGCCAATCTGTCCTGGATCTTCCAGGAGGTGCCCTTCATGGAGCGCTTCGCGGCTGCCGCGCGACATGGCTTCACGGCGGTGGAGTTCATGTTCCCCTACGACTTCCCGGCGGCTGACATCGCGCGCGAGCTGAAGCGCCATGGTTTGGTGCAGGCGCTCTTCAACCTGCCGGCGGGCGATGCCGCCAAGGGCGAGCGCGGTCTCGCCGCCCTGCCGGGCCGGGAGGCCGACTTCGCGGCGGCACTCGACCGTGCGCTCGACTACGCCAAGGCCCTCGACTGCCGCACCCTGCATGTGATGTCCGGGTTGATCCCTGCCGGTGCCGACCCGGCGCCCCTGCACCGCACCTTCGTGAACAATCTCAAGCGCGCCTGCGACCGCACGGCCAAGAGCGGCATCACGCTGGTGCTGGAACCGATCAACCGGCGCGACATACCGGGCTACTTCACCAACACCACGGGCCAGGCCAAGGCGATCATCGCCGAAGTGGGCGCGCCGCATCTGCGCCTGCAGCTCGACCTCTACCACCTGCAGGTGACCGAGGGGGATCTCGCCAAGCGCACCGAGGCGCTCCTGCCGCTGGTCGCGCATGTGCAGATCGCGGGCAATCCCGACCGCAACGAACCCGACCGCGGCGAAGCGAACCACCTCCATATGCTGGGGCTGCTCGACCGGCTGGGCTACGCGGGTCATGTCGGACTGGAATACAAGCCGCTCACCACCACCGCCGCCGGGCTGGGCTGGGCCGCGCCCTACGGCATTCGGGCCAACCCATGAGCGCGCTCACCCTCGCCGTCATCGGCCTCGGCTCAATGGGGCTCGGCATGGCGCGCAACCTCCTGAAAGCGGGCCATCGCGTCATCGGCGTCGACCCCGCACCCACCGGTCGCGACGCGCTCGTTGCGTCGGGCGGCACGATCGCGGCGACTCCCGCCGAGGCCGCGCGCGGGGCCGACGCGGTCATCGTCGTGGTGGTGAACGCAGCGCAGGTCGACGCGGTGCTGTTCGGTTCCGATGGCGCGGCATCGACGCTGCGGCGCGGCGGTCTTGTGATGCAATGCGCGACCATTCCGCCCGCGGCCACGCGCGCGTTGGCCGACCGGCTCGCCGCGTCAGGCCAACCGCTGCTCGATGCGCCGATGTCGGGCGGACGCGCGCGCGCCGAGGACGGCCAGCTCACCTTCATGTCGTCAGGCAGTGCCGAGGCCTATGCCGCCGCCGAGCCGATCCTGAATGCGGTCGCCGCCAAGGTGTTTCGTCTCGGCGACGCGCCGGGGATCGGCTCGCTGGTCAAGACGGTGAACCAGCTGCTGGCCGGCGTGCACATCGCCACCGCCGCCGAGGCGATGGCGCTCGCCGCCCGCGCGGGCGCGGACACCCGCGCGGTCTACGAGGTGATCTCCGCCAGCGCCGGCAATTCCTGGATGTTCGGCAATCGCGTGCCGCATATGCTGGACGACGACTTCACACCGCTGTCGGCCGTCGAGATTTTCGTGAAGGATCTCGGCCTCGTGCTCGATACCGGCCGCGAGCTGCGCTTGCCGCTGCCGCTCGCCGCCGCCGCGCACCAGCAGTTCCTCGCCGCCTCCGGTGCCGGCCACGGTCGCCTCGACGACGCCGCGGTGGTCAAGGTTTACGAGGCCGCCGGCGGTTTCAAGGTCGCGGCCAAGACGTCGCGGACGGAGTAGACTGCCCCGATGCGTCGCCAGCGTGGAACCAAGATCGTCGCCACCGTCGGCCCGGCCAGCGCCGGGCGCGCCCAGCTGCGCGCCCTGTTCGAAGCGGGCGCGGATGTCTTCCGGCTCAACTTCAGCCATGGCAGCCATGACGATCACCGCAAGGTGGTCACCCACCTGCGCGCGCTCGAGACCGAGTTCGAGCACCCCGTGGCCATTCTGGTGGACCTGCAGGGCCCCAAGCTCCGACTTGGCACGCTCGCCAAGGGGCCAATGACATTGAAGCGGGGCCAGAAGCTCACCTTCGATCTCGATCCCGCGCCGGGCACGGCCAAGCGCTTGCCCCTGCCCCACCGCGAGATTTTCGCCGCCGCCCAGGCCGGCAGCCTCTTGCTGATCGACGACGGCAAGGTGCGGGTGCGCATTGTCGCGGCGCGCGAGGATTCGCTCGATACCGAGGTCGAGGTCGCGGGCACGATCAGCGACCGCAAGGGCGTCAACCTGCCCGATCTCGTGCTGCCGCTCTCGCCGCTCACGCCCAAGGACCGCAAGGACCTCGACTTCGCGCTGTCACTCGGCATCGACTGGGTCGCGCTCTCCTTCGTCCAGCGTGCCGGCGACATCGCGGAGCTGCGAAAGCTGGTGGCCGGGCGCGCTGCGGTCATGGCCAAGCTGGAGAAGCCCGCCGCCATCGAGCATCTCGACGAGATCATCCACCAGAGCGATGGCATCATGGTGGCCCGCGGCGACCTCGGCGTCGAGCTGCCGCCCGAAGCGGTGCCGCCCCTGCAGAAGCGCATTCTCGCGGCCTGTCGCGCGATCGGCCGGCCGGCGATTGTGGCGACGCAGATGCTCGATTCGATGGTGCATTCGCCGACGCCGACGCGCGCCGAGGCCTCCGACGTTGCGACCGCCGTCTATGACGGCACCGACGCGGTGATGCTGTCGGCGGAGTCCGCATCGGGCGACTATCCGCTGGAAGCCGTCCAGATCATGGACCGCATCCTGCGCAGCGTGGAGCGCGATCCGCTCTATCGCCGCCTGATGGATGCGAGCCGCCGCGAGCCGGAAGCCACGACAGCCGACGCGATCAGCGCCGCCGCACGGCAATGCGCTCACACGCTGAGCGCGGCCGCGATCGTCACTTACACGACCAGCGGCTCGACCACGCTGCGCGCGGCCCGCGAACGGCCGGACGTGCCGATCCTCTGCCTGACGCCCAGCCTCGAGACGTCGCGCCGCATGACGCTCGCTTGGGGTGTCCACCCGGTGCGCACCGAGGACGCGCACAATTTCGCCGACATGGTCCAGCGCGCGGTCCGCCTCGCCCGCCGCGAGGGCTTCGCCGCCGAGGGGCAGCGGATCGTGGTCACCGCCGGCGTCCCCTTCGGAACGCCCGGCGCCACCAACATCCTGCGCATCGCCTACGTCTGATCGCTGCGCGCCATTGATCGGTCGGCGTCTTCGAGGGTGACGCACCGGTCGCGCTTTGGCGGACTCTCTACTTCGGACGCAGATCGAGCACGCGTCGCGCCTTGCCCATCGACCGCTCGATTGCGTGGGGCGCCTCGATGCGGACGGTCGCGGTCACGCCGCACATGCCCTTGATGCGCGTCTCCAGCGCGCGCCCCGAGGCGAGCACCGTCTCTTCCGGTGTCGCCTCGCGCGCCTCAACACGGACGGTGAGCGTATCGAGCGCGCCCTCGCGTCTCAGCTCGATCAGGTAGTGGCCGGTGAGAAGCGGATCGCGCAGGATCTGCTCCTCGACCTGGCTCGGGAACAGGTTGACCCCCCGGACGATCAGCATGTCGTCGCTGCGGCCGGTTATTTTTGCCATCCGTCGCATCGCGCTCGCCGATCCCGGCAGCAGGCGCGTGAGGTCGCGGGTGCGATAGCGGATGACCGGCATCGCTTCCTTGGTGAGCGTGGTGAAGACCAGCTCACCCGGTTGCCCGTCCGCCACCGGCGCGCCGGTCTCGGGATCGACAATCTCGGGCAGGAAGTGATCCTCCCAGATTGTGGGCCCGCCCTTGCTGTCGCCGAACTCGCAGGCCACCCCGGGACCAATCACTTCGCTCAGCCCGTAGATGTCGGTGGCGACGATGCCGAGCCGTCGCTCGATCTCCTCGCGCATACTCTCGGTCCAGGGCTCGGCGCCGAAGATGCCGATGCGCATCGCCGTGCCGCGCGGATCGATGCCCTGACGCTCGAACTCCTCGGCCACCGCCAGCATGTAGGAGGGCGTCATCAGCACGACCCGCGCCCCGAAGTCGCGGATCAGCTGCACCTGCCGCTCGGTGAAGCCGCCCGACATGGGCACCACGGTGCAGCCCAACCGTTCCGCGCCATAGTGCGCGCCCAGCCCGCCGGTGAAGAGACCGTAGCCATAGCCATTGTGGATGACGTCGCCCGGCCGCGCGCCCGCCACCGCCAGCGAGCGCGCCATCAGCTCCGCCCAAGTCTCGATGTCGCGCGCGGTGTAGCCGACCACGGTCGGACGCCCCGTCGTGCCACTCGAGGCATGGACGCGCACGCAACGCTCGCGTGGAACGGAGAACATGCCGAACGGATAGCCGTCGCGCAGGTCGGCCTTGGTGGTGAAGGGAAAGCGCGTGAGATCGTCCAGCGACCGCAGCTGGTCAGGATGCACGCCCGCCGCCTCGCACTTGGCGCGATAAGGCCTCTGGCTCGCATAGGCGTGACGCAGCGCCTCTTTCAGACGTGCAAGCTGCAAGGCTCGCAGCGCGTCGAGCGACAGCGCCGTCTCGGGGAAGCGTTCCCTCACGAACATGAATCGATCCTCAGGTCTTGCCGGCGCCCGCGAGTGCGCGGGCCTTGTCCAGCTGCTCGCGCACACCCGCCATGTGCGGATTGTGCAGAAGGGCGGCTTCCCAGGCCCGGATTGCGGCTTCGTATTGACCGCGCTCGGCGTAGATCATGCCGAGCCCCGACAGCGCCCCGAAATGGCGGGGCTCGCGCTTCAGCGTCTCGGCGATATCGCGCACCGAGGCCTCGTGATCACTGTTGAGCCAATGCGCGGTCGCGCGCTTGTTCCAAGCCTCGGAGAGATGCGGCGCGCGCTCGATCAGTCGGTCGAAGCTCGCGATCGCGCCCGCGAAGTCGCGCCGCTGCAGGCGCCGGATTCCGTCCGCCATCAGCCCAGCAAGCTCGGGCTCGCGGAGCGTCACCCACTCGTCCCAGATCGCCGCTTCCAGCGCCTCGATCGCGCCGGGATCGGTGGCGGTCTTCAAGCGCTCGAACAGCGTGTCGAGGGTGCGCGATGAGGGTCCGGGCTGGGCCATGGCGGTCAGTCCGCACATCAGCGCGACCAGCACCGCGAGGCAAGTCGCGATCGGCCCGGCGCGCGCCATGTCAGCCGGCGAGCGCCCGGGGCTCCGGCCCGCCCGTCGCCCAGTCCAGCAGCTCGACCGTGTGCACCACTGGCAAGCCGCTGGCCGCACCGATATGGCCCACGCAGCCGAAGTTGCCGGCCGCGATCGCGTCGGCGCCTGTGCGTTCCAGATTCCCGACCTTGCGCGCCCGCAGGCGCTGCGACAGCTCGGGCTGGAGGACCTGATAGGTGCCGGCCCAGCCGCAGCAGAGATGCGCCTCGCCGGGATCGACCACGGTGAAGCCGCAGCCCCGCAGCAGCGCCTTCGGCGGCTCCACGATCTTCTGGCCATGCTGCATCGAGCAGGCCGCGTGATAGGCGATTTTCAGCGGCCGTGGCGCGGTGCCCTTCACGCCAAGATCGCGGGCGACCTCGCTCACGTCGCGGGCGAGCTTCGCCACCACCGCCGCCCGCTCCGCCCAGGCCGGATCGTCGGCGAGCAGATGGCCGTAGTCCTTCAGCGTCGTGCCGCAGCCCGAGGCGTTGGCGACAATCGCGTCGAAGCCGCGGCCGCTCCACGCGGCCACGTTCGCGCGGGCCAAGGCGCGGGCCTGTTCGGTGCGGCCGACATGCAGCACCGACGAGCCGCAACAGCCGCTCCCCGCGACGATCTCGACCTCGGCGCCGTGGCGCGTCAGCAGACGGATCGTGGCCTCGTTGACCTCAGGTGCCAGCACCTGCTGCCCGCAGCCCGCCAGCAGCGCCACGCGCAGGCGCCGCTCGCCCTCGGCGGCAAAGACTTGCGGGCGGTCCATCGCCGACGGCGCCGGCAGGCGTCGCGGCACGGCATCGAGCATCGCGCGCAGCCGACGCAGGAACGTGGCGCCGCCCGGATCGGGACTGGTGGCTGGCAACAACGCCACGAACGGCCTGGCCAGCCAACCGGCGAGCGTCGTCAACCGGAAGAGCCTCGGATTGGGCATCAGCAACGCGAGCAGGCCCCGCATCAGCCGATCGCCGAGCGGCCGCGTATAGCTATGCTCGATGTGCTGGCGGCCGTGATCGACCAGATGCATGTAGTGCACGCCCGAGGGGCAGGTCGTCATGCAGGACAGACACGACAGGCACCGGTCGAGATGGCGAACCTCGGATTCCGTTGGCGCCCGGGCGTCCTCCAGCATCGCCTTCATCATGTAGATGCGCCCGCGCGGCGAGTCGCGCTCGTCACCCAGCAGTACGAAGGTCGGACAGGTCGCCGTACAGAATCCGCAATGCACGCACTTGCGCAGCACCTTTTCACTGCGTGCGGTATCGGGATCGGCGAGCTGCGCCAGGGTGAAACTGGTCTGCACGCGATCGCCTTACGTCGCTTCGCCAAGTTTCAGGCGCTCGGTCGTTCGCCTGATGCGGGTCCCGTCCTCAGCGAGGGCCTTCTCAAGCTCGTAGAGAGTCTGAAGATTCATCCAGGTTGCCGCGCTCATACCAAGGGCCCGCTCCAGCCGTAGCGCCGTCCCCGCGGTGATCCCACGATGGCCGCGTACGATGTTGCCGACCTGGACTTGCGACAGTCCCGTCGCCTGCGCCAGTCGGTACTGCGAGATTCCGGCGGGCTCCATGAATTCCTCCCGCAAGATCCGCCCTGGGTGAACCGCCGCTGCTTTACGAGCCATGTACCCGCTCCTCAGTGATAGTCGACCAACTCGATCTCAACCGCCCGCACCCCGTCCCAACCAAAGCAGATCCGCCACTGCTCGTTCACGCGAATGCTCCAGCGGCCCCTGCGGTCCCCTCTCAAGGCCTCCAGCCGGTTGCCGGGCGGTACCGCGAGGTCATCCAGGCGATTGGCCGCGTAGACGAGTTTCAACTTGTTCTGCGCCCGCCGCGCGACAGTTTCAGGGAGACTTCGCACCCGCTCGCCAAGAAACGCGCGAAGCGTCGCCTGGTCGCGAAAGCGATCCTCGTCGATCATTTCGCAGCGATACTAACCATTTAGATTAGTATCGGCAAGCCTCACCCCATCCGGCCCGGGTTGAAGAGGCCCGTGGGGTCGAAGCTCTCCTTCACGCGGCGGGCGAGGTTCGCGAGCGCGGGCGGCTGCGGATGGAACACGGGCACGCGAGCGCGCACCGCCTCGGTGGCGCGCACGAGTGTCGCGTGACCGCCAGACGCGGCGAGTGCGCCGCGCACCAAAGCCGCCTGGGCGTCGTCGCCTTCGGGCAGGGCCAACCACACCAGGCCGCCGGACCAGTCGTAGAACCAGCGGGCCACCGGCGCGCCAGCGCGGACGCGCGCAACCACAGCCGGTCCTTCAGTCGGCGGACAGGAGACGCGCCAGACCGCGTCGCCGGGGCGCGCCTCAAGCGGCCGCACGTCGCGGATGTCACGCCAGAAGGCGCGACTCTCCAGCGTTTCCAGGATCGCAAGCCGCGCGCCCGTCGCCGACAAGAGTTCGCGCAGGCCCGCGAGACGTGCTGCGACCGACGGCACGACGCCTTCCAAACGGATGGCGGTGCGGGCGCCGACATGCGCGGCACCCGACACTTCGTGCGGACTGCCCATCGCTCGGCACATCGCCGCCACCGCGGCCGCGTCGTCGAGCCCGTCCAGGATCAGCGTCGCGGTGCAATCCGGCGCCGGCAGCACCTTCACGGAGAGCTCGTCCAGCACCGCGAGCGTACCCCAGGAGCCTGCCATCACCTTGGAGAGGTCGTAGCCGGTGACGTTCTTCATCACCTTGCCACCCGACTTGAACGCCTCGGCGCGGCCATTGACGCCCGAGAAGCCCAGCAGGTGATCGCGCGCCGCACCGGCGCTGAGGCGCCGCGGCCCGGCAAGGTTGCCCATGACGACACCTGCCAGGGTGCCTTCGCCCGCAACGCCGCCCAGCAGCGGACCGAGGTCCGGTGGCTCAAAGGCAAGCATCTGGTTGCGCTGGGCGAGCAGCGCCTCGACATCGGCGAGCTTGGTGCCGGCGCGCAGTGTGACCACCAATTCTTCCGGCGCGTACTCAAGCACGCCATCCAGCCCTGAGAGATCGAGGATCGCGCCGCAAGCCATCGGCGCACCGAGCGCGATCTTGCTCGAGCGTCCCCGCACATCGAGCGTCGTACCCGATCCCAACGCCCAATCGACCGCCTCGCGCACCTCCGCTGCATCGCGCGGCCTCAACGACGCCGTCATCAGAGGCGTTCCTTTGATCGTGCCAGGGGAATCACACCGCCTCGCATGGGCCTCACGGTCAAAACCCGAGGCCCCTCCGCTTCGCGCGGCGGCGCCCCGCTCCGGCCGGAACGACTGAGAAACATCCCTCAGAACCGCGGAATGTCGGGGAACGGCAGGCGGTTCTGCGTCACCACCAGGCGACCCAGCTCGGCGCAGCGCCGCAGCTTCGGAAACACCTTGCCGGGATTGAGCAGATGGTCGGGATCGAAGGCGCACTTCACCCGCATCTGCTGGTCGAGATCGATGTCGGTGAACTGCTCGCCCATCAGGTCGCGCTTCTCGATTCCGACCCCGTGTTCGCCCGTGAGCACGCCGCCCACCCGTACACAAAGCCGCAGGATGTCCGCGCCGAACTCCTCGCAGCGGCGGAGCTGATCGGGATCGTTGGCGTCGAACAGGATCAGCGGATGGAGATTGCCATCGCCCGCGTGGAAGACGTTGACCACGCGCAGGCCATGGGTCTTCGACATCTCGCGCATCTCGGCCAGCACCTGCACGAGCTTGCCCCGCGGCACCGATCCATCGAGGCACATATAGTCGGGGCTGATTTGTCCAACTGCGGGGAACGCCGCCTTGCGGCCGGCCCAGAACAGCACCCGCTCCGCCTCATCGGCGCTGACCCGCACCGTGGTAGCGCCACGCTCGCGCGCGATCGAGGCGACGCGCTCCACCATATGGTCGACCTCGACCGGCGGGCCGTCGAGCTCGCAGATCAGCAGTCCCTCGGCGTCGAGCGGATAGCCGGCACCGACATAGGCCTCGGCGCACTTCACCGCCTCGCGGTCCATCATCTCCATGCCGCCCGGGATGATGCCGGCCGCGATCACGGCAGCCACACAATCCGCCGCGGCCGACTCGGTTGGGAAGCCCAGCAGCACCGCGCGCGCGGTCGCGGGCTTGCGCAGCAGCCGGACCGTCACCTCGGTCACGACTCCCAGCAGCCCCTCGGAGCCGGTCATCAGCCCCATCAGGTCGTAGCCCTCGGCGTCGAGATGCTTGCCGCCCAGCCGCACCACCTCGCCCGACATCAGCACCATCTCGATGCCCAGCAGGTTGTTGGTGGTGAGCCCGTACTTCAGGCAATGCACGCCGCCGGAGTTTTCGGCCACGTTACCGCCGATCGAACAGGCGATCTGCGAACTGGGATCGGGCGCGTAGTAGAAGCCCTCGTGCTCGACCGCCTTGGTGATGCCGAGGTTGGTGACGCCGGGCTGCACGCGGGCGCAACGGTTGGCGTAGTCGATCTCAAGCACGCGATTGAACTTGCCGAGCCCCAAAAGGATGGCGTCGCCCACCGGCATCGAGCCGCCCGACAGCGACGTGCCGGCACCGCGCGGTACCACCTTCACGCCGGCGTCCTGGCAATAGCGCAGGATCGCCGCGACCTGAGCAACCGTGTCGGGCAACACCACGACCAGCGGCATCTGTCGATACGCCGAGAGCGCGTCACACTCGTAGGGCCGCATGCCCTCCAGATCGTCGATCACGCCTTCGCCGGGCACCAGGGCGCGCAACGCGGCCACGATCTCGCCGCGGCGGGCGAGAATGGCGGGATCGTGCGGCGGCATCTGCATCCCCCGCTCATACGCCAAACGAAAAGGCGGCGGAAGCCGGAGCCCCGCCGCCCTTCAGGGACCCCGAAGGGTCCGGACCTCAGCCCTGGCGCGCCTTGAAGCGCGGGTTGGTCTTGTTGATCACGTACACGCGGCCCTTGCGGCGCACGATGCGGCAATCCTTGTGCCGTGCCTTCACGGACTTGAGCGAATGGCGGATCTTCATGACGGTCTCGCAAAACGAGGCCCCGCCGCAGCGGGGCCGATCAAGAGGGGCCGGAACATACGGAGGCCGCCCCGGCCCGTCAACCGCTTCCACAAGGCGATCCGGCACGGCTTTCCGGCCCGCGCCGGGGCGGCTAGAAGGGCCGCCAGCCCGGCCCGAGAGATCGCCATGTTCCAGCCTGCCCAGCGTCTCAGCAACGTCCATGTCACCGCCTCGGCCGCGATGACCCGCAAGGCGCGCGAGCTGCGCGCGGCGGGGATCGCGGTCGTGAGCCTGTCCTCCGGCGAGCCCGACTTTGCGACGCCGCGGCACGCCATCGAGGCGGCCTACAAGGCGGCCCTAGCCGGCGACACCAAGTACCCGCCCCAGGATGGCACGCCGGCGCTGAAGGCCGCGATCCGGCGCAAGTTCCAACGCGACAACAAGATCGACTATGCCAATGACGAGGTGATGGTCTCCAACGGCTCCAAGCAGATCATCTACAACGCTTTCGCCGCCAGCCTGAACGATGGCGACGAGGTGATCGTGCCGGTCCCGGGTTGGCTGTCCTATGCCGAGCAGGCGAAGCTGATGGGCGGCGTCCCGGTCCAGGTCTCCTGCCCGGAGAACAACCGCTTCAAGCTCCGACCCGAGGATCTCGATGCCGCGATCACGCCACGCACCAAGTGGGTCGTGCTGAACTTCCCCAACAACCCGACCGGTGCGGCCTGCACGCGGGCCGAGATGCGCGCGCTGTGCGACGTGCTGCTGAAGCACCCGCACGTGATGATCCTGGCCGACGACATCTACGAGCACCTGCGCTACGACGGCGCCGAGTTCTGCACGCCTGCCGAGATCGAACCGGCGCTGAAGGACCGCACGCTCACCGTCAACGGCGTGTCGAAGGCCTACGCCATGACCGGATGGCGCGTCGGCTTCTGCGGCGGTCCCGCGCCTCTCATCCGCGCCATGACCAACATCCAGGGCCAGATCGGCGGCGGCATCTCGACGGTCGGTCAGGCCGCGGCCGCCGCCGCGCTCGATGGGCCGCAAGGTGTGGTGGCGACGTGCGTCGCCGAGTACGCGCGCCGCCGCGACCTGGTGGTCGGCTGGCTGCGCGAGGCGCCCGGCATCGCATGTCACAAGCCCGAGGGCGCGTTCTACGTCTATGCCAACCTCGCGGGCTGCCTCGACAAGACAAGCGCGGGCGGAAAGCGGATCGCCACCGACACCGACTTCGTCCAGGCCCTGCTTGAGGAGAAGCACGTCGCGGCGGTGCAAGGCAGCGCCTACGGCATGGCGCCGTACCTGCGACTCTCCTACGCCACCGACCTCGAAACCCTGCGCGAAGGCTGCGCCCGCATCCGCGCCTTCTGCGAGGGGCTGCGCTGACGAGAGCGGGTCAGGTCCCGCAGAAGGTCCGATACTCGCGATCGACGACCGCCGGCGGGGCGGCGAGGTCGGCGTTGGCGGGCTGGTCGTCCCAGGGATGCGTGACCGCCTCGAACAGGCGATCGAACGGCGCCATGTCGCCGGTTTGGGCGGCGGCCAGAGCCTCTTCCACGCGGTGATTGCGCGGCACGATCCAGGGGTTCACGCGGCGCATCGCACTGGCCCGCGCGGCTGGCGTCACGCTCTCGCGGGCGAGCCGCGCCGACCAGCGCGCCGCCCAATCGTCGAACGTCATCGGGTCGGCGAAGAGAGGCCGGACGTCGGCGAGGCGCGCCGGCTCGGCGGCCGCCTCGGACAAGCGTCGGAACGTCAGCGTGAAGTCCGCGTGGCCCACTTGCATCGTATCGAGCAGTCCGTCGGCCAGCGCGCGATCGCCCTCTTCGGACCCGGCAAGGCCGAGCTTAGCGCGCAGCGTCGCGCCCCAGGCATCGCCGAACAAACCTGCGAACTTGGCGAGGCTCTCATTGGCGAGCGCCACGCCGCGGTCCACGTCGTCGTCGAACAGCGTCAGCATCGCCTCAGCGAGCCGCGCCAGATTCCATTGCGCAATGCCCGGCTGGTTGGCGTAGGCGTAGCGGCCCTGCTGGTCGATCGAGCTGAAGACGGTCGCCGGATGGAAGGCGTCCATGAAGGCGCAGGGGCCGAAATCGATGGTCTCGCCCGACAGCGTCATGTTGTCGGTGTTCATCACGCCATGGATGAACCCCACCCCCATCCAGCCGGCGATCAGCCGTGCCTGGCGGCCCATCACCGCCTCGAACAGCGCGAGCGCCGGCCGCTCGGCGCCGCGCAGCTCGGGATAATGCCGGCCGATCGTATAGTCCGCGAGCTTGCGCAGAGCCTCGGCATCGCGACGCGCGGCGAAATACTGGAACGTGCCGACTCGCAGGTGGCTCGCCGCCACGCGCGTCAAGACCGCGCCGGGCAAGGGTGTCTCGCGATAGACTTCCTCGCCGGTCGCCACCGCGGCCAGCGCGCGCGTCGCGGGGATGCCCATCGCGTGCATCGCTTCGCTGACGAGATACTCGCGCAGCACCGGTCCCAGCGCCGCGCGGCCATCGCCGCGGCGTGAGAAGGGCGTTGGCCCCGAACCTTTCAGCTGAATGTCGCGGCGCAGGCCGTCGCGCCCCACCACCTCACCCAGCAAGAGTGCACGCCCATCACCGAGCTGCGGCACGAAGTTTCCGAACTGGTGGCCGGCATAGGCGAGCGCCATCGGCGTCGCGCCCTCGGGCAGAGCGTTGCCGGCCAGCATCGCCGCCCCCTCCTCGCCCGCGAGACGCGCCGGGTCCACGCCCAGAGTCTCGGCGAGCGCGCGATTGACCCGCAGCACGCGCGGCGCGGAAACCCGCGCCGGCGCCTGCCGCGCGTAGAAGCGCTCCGGAAGTCCGGCGTAGCTCGTGTCGAAGGCGAAGGGTCCGCTCATTCGCGGAACGACGGGTCGATCCGGTCGAGCTTGCGCAGCAGCGCCGGCCAATCGCGCAGGCCGAAGCCGCCCCGAGTCTTGGGCTGATACATATTGTATGTCGCCACCACGATGTTCTGCGAGGGCTGCACCAGCTTGGTGCCGCAGGACATCGCCGCGACCTGGGTGCGGCAGGAGAGTTCCAGCCGGTGCATGGCGTTGAATGCTTCCGGCACGGTGCCGCACGCGACCAGCAGTCCGTGATTGCGCAGGATCAGCGCATTCTTGCTGCCGAGGCTCTTCACCAGATCGGCGCGCTCCTCGAGATTGACCGCCACACCCTGGTAGTCGTGATAGCCGATCTCGGCGAAGCGCATCGAGGTCTGGGTGTTGGGCAGCAGCCCGCACTCCATGGTCGAGACCGCCATTCCGGCCACCGTGTGGGTGTGCAGCACGCAATGCACGTCCTCGCGGGCGGCGTGGATGGCGCTGTGGATCACGAAACCGGCGCGGTTCACGTTGTAGTCGGCGCCGTCGAACTCGGGCTTGGCCAGCACGTTGCCGTCATGGTCGATCTTGATCAGGCTCGATGCCGTGATCTCCTCGTAGAGCATGCCGTAGGCGTTGATCAGGAACGCCTCGGGTTCACCGGGAACGCGCAGCGAGATGTGGTTCGCGATGAGGTCGGACATGCCGTAGAGATCGACGAGGCGATAGCAGGCCGCGAGATCGACGCGGGCCTGCCACTCCTCGGGCGAGACCTTCTCCTTCAGCGTGGCGACGCGACGGGTCTTCAGCGCGTGGACGGACATGGCGGCTCCTGCGGGAAGGCCCAACCTTAGCCCGCGCGGCCGGGGTCGACAACGCGGGGTCCCTCGACAAGCGTGGGGAGACGATGCCCTACTCCGCGCCCATGTCCGACGTCTGGTCCCTGCTGGAGAGTCTCGCGGCCGGCTCGCCGCGCGCGACCGCGCTGATCCATGGGGCGGAGCGCCTCGACTTCGCGACCCTGCGCGAGCGCGCGCTGGCCGCCGCGCGCGGCCTCGCCGCGCTGGGAGTCGGGCCCGGCGATCGCGTCGCGCTGTGGCTGCCGAACATTCCGGCCTACCCCGTTCTCTACTTCGCCTGCGCGCGGCTCGGTGCCATCGCGGTCGCCGTGAACACGCGCTACCGCGCCGGCGAGGTGGCCGACATCGTGCACCGCAGCGGCGCCCGGGTTCTCGCCTGTGCGCCGGCGTTCCGGCGCATCGACTTCCTGTCGATCCTGGCTGAGATCGACCCTGCCGCGCTCGATGGCCTCGCCGCGATCGTGACGGTGGGCGACGAGACCGCCGCGCCGCCGGCCCTCGCCGCGCGTCGTCGCGTCACCTACGAGCGGCTGCTGGAAGGCACCGGCACGGCCCCCCTCGGCGCCGGCCCCGACGCGCCCTGCAACATCTTCACCACGTCGGGCACCACGAGCCGACCGAAGTTCGTCTTCCATGCCCAAGCCGGCATCGCCCGTCACGCCCACGATGTCGCGCGCCGCTTCGCCCTCGATGCGCCCGAGACGCTCACGCTTTCCGTGCTGCCGCTCTGCGGCGTGTTCGGCTTCAACCAGGCCATGGCCACCCTCGCCGCCGGCCGGCCCGTGGTCCTGGTCGAGAGCTTCGACGTCGACGAACTCGCGCGGCTGATCGCCGAGCACCACCCGACCTGGCTCGCCGGCAGCGACGACATGTATGCCCGCCTGCTCGACGCAGCACCCGGTGCGCGGCCGTTCCCCTCGCTGCGTTTCGCGATCTACGCCGCGTTCAACAACGAGCTGGCCGACATCGCCGACCGCGCCCAAGCACGCGGCCTCGCCCTCTGCGGGGTCTACGGCATGAGCGAGGTGCAGGCGCTCTACGCCCGCCGCGATCCCGCCCTGCCGCTCGGCGCCCGCAAGGCAAGCGGCGGCTCGCTCACCGCGCCCGACGCCGCGGTGCGTGTCCGCGATCCCGAGACCGGCACGCCGCTGGGTCCGGGCGAGGCCGGCGCGCTTGAGTGCGCGGGGCCCTCGCGGATGCGCGGCTACTGGGGCGACGAAGCCGCAACCAGGGCCGCGCTGACCGACGACGGTTATGTGCGCACCGGCGATCTCGCAGCGCTCGATGGCGATGGCGGCTTCACCTTCCTCAACCGCATGGGCGATGTGCTGCGGCTGGGCGGATTTCTGGTGAACCCGCTGGAGATCGAACAGCATCTCCAGTCGCTGCCCGGGATCGCGGCGTGCCAGACCGTCGCCGTCGCGCGTCCCGGCGGCACCCGCGCCGTGTCGTTCGTGGTGCTGGCACCCGGCGCCACGTTCGATGAGGCGTCAGCCATCGCCCACTGCCGCCGCACGCTTGCGTCCTACAAGACGCCGCTGCGCGTGGTGGCGGTCGAGGCCTTTCCGACCACGCCCTCGCCCAACGGCGTAAAGATCCAGCGCGCGCGGCTGCGCGAGATGGCCGAACGCCTCTTCTGATCGCGAGACTGCGCCTACTTTCCGGGCAGGCGGAGGTCGGCAACGGCGGCGCCGACGAAGGTCTGCGGCTCGGAGGTGGCGCGGACCGCGAGCGTCCGCTCCAGCCCCTCGACGCAGGAGCGCGTAGTGGCGGCGAGCTCACGCCAGGTCGTCGCGGCATCGTATTGCCGCAGGAGGCACTGGTCGTAGTAGGTGAACACATCGCGCACGCCGCAGCCAAAGCTCGTGCGATCCTTCGCCGCCGCCGTGAGAATGATCCGATTGGGCTTGCTCATCTCGGGTGTGATGAAGGTCCCCGAGTGACAGCCCGACAGGATCGCCACCGTCGGTACGTTACCGCAGCCGGAAAGCGCGGCATCGAGCTCGCGCGGTTCCACGAAGCGCCGGTCCTGGCGCATGAACATGCCCTTGGTCTCGCCGTGGGCGGTGATGAACACAAGACAGGCATCGCCGGTCATCCCGCGGACCGCCGAGCGCACGTTGCCGCTCGACGCGATCTGTCCCGCCGCCGCCTTGGCGGGATTGGTCGAGAGCAAGCGCACGTTCTGCACGCCGCGCGCGGCAAGCTTGTCGCGGAATGCCTCGATCGCGTTGTCGAAAGCCGGGCTGTTCACATCGCCCGCGACCAGCACCGCGCGCCACCGGTTGGCGGGGACCGCAGCAAGCGGCGCGCCGGTGGCCGGCGCGGGCGCCGGACTCCGCGCGGCGGGGCCGCTGGCACTCGCGACCTGGGTCGAGGGCGGCGGGCGGTCGGCGGCTCGTTGACCGCCGGTGCAGCCGGCGAGCAGGGCCACGGCCAGAAGGGCGACGGGGACAGTGCGCATCGACGTTCTCCTCACGGCCGGGCGCCGACGGCGCGCAGCGCCATCTCGCCATAGAGACGCGCCATCTGCTCCTCGTCGAGCCGACCGCCCGGACCGTACCACATCGAGATATGGGTGCACTGGTCCAGAAGCCCCATGGCGATCGCCCGCAATTCGCGCTTGCCGTCGATTCGCGGCGGGTCGAACGCGCCGGAGGCGGTCCCCTCCTCGAGAATCTTCACCAGGATGTCTCGAATCGCGCGCCGGCTGCGCCGGACATCGGCCGCCCGCTCGCCGTCCAGCCACGACACCTCGCGATTGGCCACCAGCGCCTCGACCCGCAGGCGGCAATGGCGCGTCACGAACGTCCGGATGAACGCCGCAAGGCGCGCCCGTGGATCGGCGCCGGCCTCGGCCACCGCGGCCCGGCACAGTCGCTCCAGCTCGACTTGGGTCGAGGTCACGATGTCGTGCAGGAGCTCGTCCTTGGACTTGAAGTGATTGTAGAGCGCGCCCTGGGTGAGCCCGCAGGCCTGCATGATGTCGCGAACCGTGACCCCGGGGAATCCGCGCTCGGCGAACTGGCTGAACGCGGCGGCGCGGATCGCCTCGGCCGGAGCTTTCAGCTCGCGCGGCGAGGGTGGCGGAACTTTGGGCCGGCGGCTCATCGCGCACCTGCGCTCAGGCGCTCGACCAGACTCCAGGCGAACTCCGCGGCGGGCCGCACCAGCTTGCCGGACTCGGCCGCCCGCACGTTGGAGGCCGTACCGTCGAGCGAGCGGGCATAGACGCCCTGGCGGATGCAGGACACGCGGAAGAGATTGTAGGCCATGTAGAACTCCCACAGCGCCGGCGACGGCGCCGCGCGGCCGGAGTGCGTGCAGTAGTGCGCCACCATCTCCGCCTCGGTCGGCAGGCCAAGCGCCGCAAGATCGAGCCCGGCGAGGCCTCCCATGTCGGAGGGGTTGCGCCACAGCATGCACAGGTAGGAGAGCTCGGCCAGCGGATCGCCCAGGGTCGAGATCTCCCAGTCGATGATCGCCAGCACACGCGGCCCGTCCTTCGCGTAGATCATGTTGTCGAGGCGATAGTCGCCATGGACCAGCACGGTCTCCTCGCTCGCCGGAAGATTGGCCGGCAGCCAGTCGAGCAGGCGATCCATCGCGTCGATGCGCTCGGTCTCGGACGCCTTGTACTGCTTGCCCCAGCGCGAGATCTGGCGCGCGACGTAGCTGCCCGGCCGGCCGAAATCGCCGAGACCGAGTGCTGCGTAATCGACGCCGTGCAACCGCGCCAGAGTCTCGAACTTCGCCGCGTAGATCGCGCGCCGCGCCTCTTTCGGGACCTCCGGCAGCAGCGGATCCCACAGCACGCGGCCGTCGCAGAACTCCATGATGTAGAACGCGGTGCCGACCACCGTTTCGTCCTCGCACAGCGCATAGGCGCGCGGCACCGGCACATCGGTACGATTGAGCGCGGCGATGACGCGGAACTCGCGATCGACGGCGTGCGCCGAGGGCAGAAGCTTGCCGGGCGGCTTGCGACGCAGCACGTAGCCTCGGCCCGCGCCGTCGGTCAGCCGATAGGTCGGGTTCGACTGGCCACCCTTGAATTGCTCGACGCGCACCGGCGGCGTGAAGCCCGCGACGTGCGCCTGCATGTAGGCCGCGAGCCGGGTCTCGTCGAAGCGATGCTTCTCCTGCACCGGCATGGTGCCGATATACTCCGCTCCGCGTCGCGCCACCCCAGCCCCCTGAACGAGCGTTTACCCGCGCGAGTTTGCGCGCGCCTCGGGCCGCATGCAACAACCGCGGCCGTGTTGGCGTTTCTGGACACCCTGACCCCGCTGGCCATCGTCGCGTTGCTTGCCACCGGCGTGCTGATCGGCGGCCTTGCCGGTCTGCTCGGCATCGGCGGCGGCATCGTCGCGGTGCCGGTGTTGATCGCAGTCCTCGCGATGACCGGCCTCGCGCCGGAGCGCGCAGTGCCAGTCGCCATCGGCAGTTCGCAAGCGACGATCCTGATCACCGGACTTGGCGCGGCGCTCGCCCATCGACGGGCCGGCACGATCGACGGGACGCTCGTGCGACGGTGGCTGCCCGCCCTGCTCGCCGGTGCTGCCGTGGGCCTGGTACTCGCGCGCCTGGTGCAGCCGGGAACGCTGACGGCAATCTTCGCCGTCGTCGCCGCAATGCTCGCCGTCCGCATGATGACGGGAGATCGGGCCGTCCTCGCACCGCGCTGGCGCGACGGCTTCGCCGGCCGGGGAGCGGCGCCCGGCGCGATCGGATTGCTGGCAGCGTCGGTGGGCGTCGGGGCGGGCACGCTGAGCGGACCGGTGCTCGCGCTGCTGGGCACGCCGCTGCGCGCGGCCGTTGGCGCAGGCGCCGCCTTCAATGTGGCCGTCGCCCTGCCGGCGGCCGCCATCGCGGCCATCGCCGGTGAGATCGCGTGGTTCTGCGTGGTGATGCTTTCGGGGCCTGCACTTATTGTCGCGCCCTGGGCGGCGCGCTGGTCTCGCAGCGCGCCAATCGCCCTGATGCGGGGAGTTTTCGCGCTTTGCCTCGTCGTCATTGCGGTCCGCATGGCCTTCGCCCGCTGAACTTGGCCCTTGGGGCCGGCCCCGAAATCGTGGTTAGCTCGAACCGACGGGCCAACAGAGCCCGCACAAGACATTCGCATATGTGCCGATCGGGGAGGCACCTTTGGGTAAGCTGCTGAGCAAGGACTTCCTGTCCGGGGTGATGTTCATCGCCTTCGGATTGATCGCGCTCTATTTCGGCCAAAAGCTGGCACTCGGCACGCCGGTCCGCATGGGACCGGGCTACGTGCCCCGGATGCTCTCCTTCATCCTGATCGGCCTTGGGCTGGTGATCTGCATCGTCGCGGTCGCGACCTCGCCAGAGCCGACCGAGAAGCCGCGCTGGAAGCCGATCGGACTGGTGACACTGGGCGTGGTGTGCTTCGGGCTGTTGTTCGAGCGCGCGGGGCTGCTGCCCGCGATGATCGCGCTGATCTTCATCGCGTCGAACGCCGGCGAGGAGTTCGACCTCAAGGAAGTGATCGGCAACATGGTGGCTCTCGCCATCCTCTGTACCCTCGTCTTCAAGGTCGGACTGGGCATGAACATCTCCATCGTCAAGGGGATCTGGTAAGATGGACATGCTCCAAAACCTGGCGCTCGGTCTCAGCGTCGCCCTCACCCTCCAGAACCTGACCTACGCCCTGATCGGCTGCGTGGTCGGTACGCTGATCGGCGTCCTGCCCGGTATCGGCCCGGTGGCGACGATCGCCATGCTGCTGCCGATCACTTTCCATCTTCCGCCGGTCGCCGCCCTCATCATGCTCGCCGGCATCTACTACGGCGCCCAGTACGGCGGCTCGACCACCTCGATCCTGGTCAACCTGCCCGGCGAGGCCGCTTCCGTCGTGACCTGCCTCGACGGTCACCAGATGGCAAAACGCGGCCGGGCCGGCGCGGCGCTCTCGATTTCCGCCGTCGGTTCGTTCTTCGCCGGAACCGTCGGCACGATCCTGATCGTCGCCTTCGCCGAACCGCTCACCCGGATGGCGCAGAAATTCGGGCCTGCGGACTATTGTTCGCTGATGGCGCTCGGCCTTGTGGCGGCCGTGGTGCTCGCCAGCGGTTCGGTCATCAAGGCGATCGCCATGGTGTTCCTCGGCCTGCTGTTCGGCCTGATCGGCACCGACGTGAACACCGGCGCGCAGCGCTTCACCTTCGACATTCCCGAGCTCAGCGACGGCATCGACTTCGCGCCCATCGCCATGGGGCTGTTCGGCATCGCCGAGATCGTGGTCAATCTCGAACGACGATTGGCGCGCACCAGCGCGGTCAAGGTCGACTCGCTGTGGCCGACGCGCGAGGAGGTTCGCCGCGCCATTCCCGCCGCCTTGCGCGGCACAGCGCTCGGCGCGACTTTGGGTGTGCTGCCCGGCGGCGGTCCGACGCTCGGTGCGTTCTCGTCCTATACGCTGGAGAAACGCATCTCCAAGAACCCGCAGGAGTTCGGCAAGGGCGCCGTCGAGGGCGTCGCCGCTCCGGAAGCGGCCAACAACGCCGCGGCGCAAACTTCGTTCATCCCGATGCTGACGCTCGGCATCCCGTCCAACGCCGTGATGGCGCTGATGGTCGGCGCCATGATTATCCAGGGCATCCAGCCGGGGCCCGAGGTCATGACGAAGAAGCCGGATCTTTTCTGGGGCATGATCGTGTCGATGTGGATCGGCAACCTGATGCTGGTCATCATCAACCTGCCCATGATCGGCATGTGGGTGAAGCTGCTCACCGTGCCCTACCGTTTCCTCGCGCCGGCGATCCTTCTGTTCTGCTGCATCGGCGCCTACAGTCTGCAGAACAGCACCTTCCACGTCATGCAGGTCGCCGCCTTCGGCGTGCTGGGCTACATCTTCGCGCGGCTGGGCTGCGAGGGCGCGCCGTTCCTTCTCGGACTCGTGCTGGGACCGCAGATGGAGGAATACTTCCGTCGCGCGATGCTGCTCTCGCGCGGCGACCCGTCGGTGTTCGTCGAGCGGCCGATCAGCCTCGGCCTGCTGATCGTGACCGCGTTCCTGCTGATCCTGATGGCGCTGCCCGCCGTCAAGAAAGCGCGGACCGAGGCCTTCAAGGAAGAAGGCTGACCCGGAGGCGCCGATGTCCGACCTGCCGCGCCGCGTCCATATCGAGGAGGAAGGTCCCCGCGAGGGGTTCCAGTCCGAGAAGGCCGCGATCGCGGTCAGCGACAAGGTGCGGCTGATCGAGGCGCTGGCCGAGGCGGGCCTGTCCAAGATCGCCTGCGTCTCCTACGTCAATCCCAGGCGCGTGCCGACCATGGCCGACGCGCCCGAGGTGGCCGCCGCGATCCGGCGCAAGCCGGGCGTCAGTTACGGTGCGCTGTGGCTGAACCAGCAGGGGCTGGAACGCGCGCTCGCCGGTCCGCTCGATGTCTACGGTTCGGTGCGCATCACCGCCTCCGACACCTTCTCGCGCAAGAATGTCGGCAAGTCCGTCGACGACGCCATCGTCGAGCAGCGCCTCTCGCTCGCCACGCTGAAGGAACGCGGCATTCCGGTCGAGTGGGGCATCGTGCTCGGCGCCTTCGGCTGCAACTACGAGGGCGAGCTCTCGACCGCGACGATCCTCGCCCGTGTGCGCACGGTGCTCGACGAAGCCGAGGCGATGGGCTTCACGCTACGGGGCATCAAGCTCACAGACGCCATGGGCTGGGCCAATCCGAACTCGATCGAGCGGCTGGTCGGCGCGATCCGCGGCAAGTGGCCCGAGCTTGAGATCTCGCTGCACCTGCACGACACCCGCGGCCTCGGCATGGCCGCCGCCTACGCCGGACTGCGTATGGGCGTGAGCCGCTTCGACGCCTCGATCGCGGGCCTGGGCGGCTGCCCCTTCGCCGCCACCGATGGCGCGGCGGGCAACATCTGCACCGAGGATTTCGCCTTCCTCTGCGAGGAGATGGGGATCGAGACGGGCCTCGACATCGAGCGCCTGATCGAGGTCGCGCGCCTCGCCGAGGAGGTGGTCGGCCGGCCGCTGCCCGGCCACGTCATGCGCGGCGGCACGCTGCGCAACGCCCGGCGCCGCGCCGCCGCTTGAGGCGGCGCCCTTCGCTCCAACCGCCGCGGTCGCGTTCTCTGGACACGCGCGGCCGGCTCCGACAGTATACGGACCAATCCGCCGACGGGTGAACCGCCGCGCGACCCCAGGGAGGGGACCAAGGCGGCATCGGCCGCAACACCGGACGGCCGCGCAATCGCGCGCCGTCCGCGACCCTCCTCCTTGTGTCGCGGCGACGGCGTCCGGCGGGCCCGCTCAATGGGAGGAATTCAATGATCCGCAGGACATTTATCGCATCGGCGGTGGCGGGCGCGCTCGCGGCCGGCCCCGTGGCGGCGCAGGACATCAAGCTGCCGCCGTCGCTCACCATGACCGCCTACGATACCGGCACCTCCGGCTTCAATATCGTCGTCGCCATCGGCAAGGTGATGAAGGAAAAGCACAAGAGCGACCTCCGCGTCCTGCCTGCCGGCAACGACATCGCCCGCCTGTCGCCGCTCAAGGCGGGCCGCGCCCAGGCATCCGCGATGGGAATCGGCGGCTACTTCGCGGCCGAGGGAATCTTCGAGTTCGCGGCCAAGGAGTGGGGCCCGCAGCCGCTGCAGCTGATGCTGTCGACGATTTCCTGCAACGGCATCACCCTGAATGTCGCGAAGGACACCGGCGTCAAGGAGGTCAAGGACCTCAAGGGCAAGCGGATCGGCATCGTCGTAGGTTCCCCGGCGCTCAATCAGAACGCCTATGCGATCCTGGCGTTCGGCGGGCTGTCGAAGTCCGACGTGAAGCTGGTGGAGTTCTCGAGCTTCGGTGCCATGTGGAAGGGCATGCTGAACAACGAGGTCGACGCCGCGATCGCCTCGACCATCACCGGCCAGGTGCGCGAGCTCGAGGCGTCGCCGCGCGGCGTGGTGATGCCGCCGACCCCCGCCGCCGACAAGGCCGGCTGGGAACGGATGCGCAAGCTCGGCCCGTATTTCTATCCGCACAAGACGACTTGCGGCGCCGGCGGCCTCAGCGCCACGAACGCGCTCGAGCTGCCGTCCTACCCCTACCCCATCTTCATGGCTTACGCCGGAGAGAAGGAAGACACGATCTACAACGTCACCAAGGCGATGATCGTGGACTATCCCGAGTACAAGGCGGCGGCGCCCGGCGCCGATGGCCTGGAGGTCAAGCGCCAGATCCTGAACTGGGTGCTGCCCTACCATGCCGGCGCGGTAAAGGCGCTGCGGGAAGCCGGCGCCTGGACGCCCGAGGCGCAGAAGCACAACGAGATGCTGCTCAAGCGCCAGTCGACGCTCACCGCGGCCTGGGCCGACTTCAACAAGGCCAATCCGCCGGCCGACAAGGACGCATACACCAAGGCATGGATGGCCGCCCGCAAGGCGGCGCTGGTCAAGGCGGGGCTCGACCCGGTGTTCGAATAGAGCGGAGTTAGCGCGGCATGTCGGAAGCAAACGCGGGAGATCCGGCGGAGTCGGAAGGACCCCGAACCCGTCGGCTCTCCCGTTTCTGGACGGCGATCCTGCTCGTCTGGACGGTCGTTTCAATCCTCCTGTGCTTCAATCAGCAGTTCACGCTGCGCTTCTTCGTCGGACTGACGCTGCTGGACACCGAGTACTACTGGGGCCTTGTCCTGGTCCTGCTGCCGCTCGCGTTCATCGTCTACCCGGCGAAGCCCGGCCTGCACGCCGACCGGGTGCCGCTCTACGACATCGCCCTGTTCCTGCTCGCGACCGGAATCGCTGTCGCGCTGATCGCGACCGCGCGCGACTCGGCGGGCGGGGGCTGGGAGTACAGCGCCGCCACCGCGGCGCCGCGTTGGGCGATGTGGTCGGCGATCGCCATGTGGGTCCTGGTGCTGGAGGCGCTGCGCCGCGCCGGCGGCTGGGTCCTCTTCTTCATCATGGGCTTCTTCTCGCTGTTTCCGCTGTTCGCGGCGACGATGCCCGCGCCACTGACGGCGCAGTCGGTCGATCTGTTCGACGCGGCGGCCTACCACATCTTCTCCCGCGAGAGCGTACTCGGCATCCCGATGCGGGCTTTCGCCGAGACGGTGATCGGGTTCCTCGTGTTCGGAACCGCGCTGCAATACACCGGCGCGGGGGCGTTCTTCATCGATCTGGCTTTCGCGCTTTGCGGCACCTATCGCGGCGGCGCGGCCAAGGTCGCGATCTTCTCGTCGGGCTTGCTCGGCTCGATGAGCGGCAGCGTGATTTCCAACGTGCTGACCACCGGCACGATGACGATCCCGGCGATGAAGAAGACCGGGTTCCGCGCGCCGATGGCCGGCGCCATCGAGGCCTGCGCCTCGACCGGCGCCGTGCTGGCGCCACCGGTGATGGGTGCCACCGCCTTCGTGATGGCCGAGTTCCTGAACATCCCCTACTCGGATGTGGCGCTGGCCGCCGCGGTGCCGGCGGTGCTGTTCTACTTCTCGCTTTTCATGCAGATCGATTTCTTCGCGGGCCGTCACCGGATGATCGGCCTTAAGCGGGAGGAGATGCCGCGCGTGCGCGACGTCATCCGCGACGGCTGGTACTTCGTGTTCGTCATCGTGCTGTTGGTCGTGCTGTTGCTGGTGATGAAGCGCGAGAACTGGGCGCCGTGGCTCGCGACCGGCCTGCTGTTGATTCTCAACCAGGCCTTCTCCAAGCGACGCTGGGGCCGCGGCGAGGTGCTCGCCTTCATCGACGGCAATGGGCGCGTCTTCGTCGAGCTGGTGGCGATCCTCGCCGGCGTCGGTCTGCTGGTTGGCGCCTTCTCGCTCACCGGACTCACGGGCACGCTGACCACCGAGCTGCTGCATATCGCCGGCAACCAGGCGCTGCTGCTGATCGTCATGGGCGCGCTGACCAGCTTCATCCTCGGGATGGGGATGACGATCACCGCCTGCTACATCTTCCTCGCGGTGCTGCTCGCGCCGAGCCTGATCCAGGCCGGCCTCAACCCGCTCGCCGTGCACATGTTCATCATGTACTGGGGCATGGTCTCGTTCATCACGCCGCCCGTCGCGCTCGCGGCGTTCGCCGGCGCGTCGGTCGCCAAGGCCAACCCGATCGAGACCGGCATCGAGGCGATGAAGATCGGCAGCATCATCTATTTCGTTCCCTGCTTCTTCGTCCTCAATCCATCGCTGGTCCTGCAGGGCGGCTTCATCGAGTTCGCCGGCCACTTCACGACGGCCCTGATCGGCATCGTCCTGATTTGCGCCGGGCTGCAGGGCTACATGGGCCGGATCGGGGATCTGCGTCTCTGCGGGTGGCTCGAATGGCCGGTGCGCGTGGCGCTGGTCGCCGGCGGCTTGCTCTTCGCGGCGCCCGGGGGCGGGTTGATGCCCCTGTCGTCGCTGGAAATGACCGCGCTCGCCATCGCCGTCACGCTCCCCGCGCTGGCGGTGGCGTGGGGCTCGGCGCGCCGGGCCGCGGTGCGATAGCCCGCGCGGAAGCCGGCGTCGCGGAACGATTGATGTCCGCGGGCGCCGCGGGCACAGTGGCCCGAGCCGGCCGGAGCGGCCGGCCGGACACCCGGGAGGAACAGATGCTTCGTCGCTCAGCCATGGTTCTCGCGTCGGCCGCGGCGCTGGCGGCACCGGCCGCCTTTGCCCAGACAGGCCCGCGTGAAATGACCTGGACCGCCTACGACACCGGCTCTTCGGGCTTCAACATCGCGGTCGCGATCGGACAGGCCTTCAAGACCGGGGTCGGGGTCGATGTCCGCATCCTGCCGGCGGGCAATGACGTCGCCCGCCTCAGCCCGTTGCGCGCGGGCCGCGCCGTCGCCTCGGCGATGGGCATCGGGACCTACTTCGCGCAGGAGGGCGTGCTTGAGTTCGGCGTGAAAGCCTGGGGGCCGCAGCCCATGCGCCTGCTGATGACCACATCTTCGTGCAACGGCATCACGCTTGCGGCCGCCAAGGATGCGGGCATCCGGGAAGTGAAGGACATCCGCGGCAAGCGCGTCGGCGTGGTCGTGGGATCGCCGGCGCTTACCCAGGGTGCGCTGGGCCTGATCGCGTTCGGCGGCCTCACCGAGAAGGACGTCAAGCTGGTGGAGTTCTCGTCCAACAACGCGATGTGGAAAGGCATGGTGAACAACGAGGTCGACGTGGCGCTGTCGTCCACCATTTCCGGCCAGTCGCGCGAGATGGACGCCTCACCCCGCGGCGTCGTGTGGCCACCCTTCCCCGCCGCCGACAAGGAAGGCTGGGCCCGCATCCACAAGCGCGCGCCCTACTTCGTCCCGGTCCAGGCGACCTGCGGCGCGGGCGGCCTGTCCAAGGACAAGCCGGTCGGCACGGCGGGCTACGCCTATCCGATCTTCATGTCCTACGCCAGCGCGCCCACCGACGCGGTGCAGACCATGGTGCGGGGCTTCATCGAACAGTACGACACGTACAAGAACGCCGCGCCCGGCGCCGACGGCATGGCGCTCGACCGGCAGGTCTTCACCTGGGTCGTTCCCTACCACGATGGCGCGATCGCGGCCTTCAAGGCCAAGGGTGTCTGGAACGACGCCGCGCAAAAGCACAACGACGCGCTGCTCGCACGGCAGAAGGTGCTCGCCGACGCCTGGAAAGCCTTCACCGCGTCCGCGCCGGCCGACGACAAGGAGTTCTCGGCGGCCTGGACGAAGGCGCGCGCCGCCGCGTTGCGCGCGCGCAACATGGATGTGATCTTCGAGTAGACGGACCGGACAGCCCGGCGGGCGGCTCTGGGGTGGCGAGCGGGGGAGCGAACGACATGGCGGGCGTGCTTGAGGGCGTGCGGGTCCTGGATTTCGGCCGCTACATCGCCGGCCCCTTCTGCGGCACCATGCTGGGCGATCTCGGCGCCGAGGTGATCCGCATCGAGAAGCTCGACGGCAGCGAGGATCGCTGGGTGACGCCGGTCGCCGAGGGCGGCGAGGGCGCGATGTTCCTCCAGATGGGCCGCAACAAGCTCGGCCTCACCCTCAACCCGGTGAAGCCCGAGGGCCGCGAGATCGTGCGCAGGCTGGTCGCGCAGTCCGACGTGGTGATCGCCAACCTGCCCTACGAGAACCTTGTCGAGATGGGCATCGACTACGACACGCTGGCCGCGATCAACCCGCGCATCGTGCTCGCCACCACCTCGACCTTCGGCTCCGAGGGTCCCTACGCCGCGCGCGTCGGCTTCGACACGATCGGCCAGGCGATGTCCGGCGCCATGTATCTGTCGGGCGACGGCGAGACCCCGACCCGCATCAACGCGCCGTTCGTCGATTTCGGCACCGCGCTCCTCAACACCGTGGGCGTGCTCGCCGCCCTCATGGAGCGCCAGAAGAGCGGGCGCGGCCAGAAGGTCGAGACGGCTCTCCTGCGCACCGCCATCAACATCACCAACAGCCACCTGATCGAGCAGTCGCTGCTGGCGCTGAACCGCGTCGCCACGATGAATCGCGGTTTCACCGCCGGGCCGTCCGACACATTCAAGTGCCGCGACGGCTGGATCTACGCCATGACCATCGGCCAGCCGCTCTTCGTGCGCTGGTGCCGGCTGATGGGCGATCCCGGGCTCGCCGACGATCCGCGCTTCAAGGACGACCTGGCACGCGGCGACAATGGCGAGGCGCTGTCGGAGATCATGCAGAAATGGTGCGCCACGCGCCCGGTTGCCGAGGCGCTGGCCGAGCTCGAGGCCAACCGCATCCCGGCCGGTCCGATCCTCTCGCCGCAGCAGGTGCTGGAAGACCCCCACGTGAAGGCCGCCCAGTTCCTGCACGAGATGGCCTACCCCGGCGCCGCCAAGCCGGTTCCGGTGCTCCAGGAGCCGGTCCGGCTCTCGCGGACCCCGCTCACCATCCGCCGCCGCGCGCCAAGGCTCGGCGAGCACACGGACGCGATTCTGGCCGAATTGGGGTACGGCCCGGCCGACATTGCCGCACTCCGGGCCAAACGAGTGGTCTGATCCGCTGGCCCGGAGCGGCGTATAATGGGCATGGTCAAGCTCATGTCCCGCTCCCTCCTCGCCCTTGTCGCCTCGGCGACGCTCGCCGGCACGGCTTCAGCCGCCGCCAACGACTTGCCCTACGGCGAGCGGCTGGCCTTCTCGGCGCTGCGCAACGGCCAGGAGGTCGGGCGCCATGAACTCAGCTTCAAGCGCGAGGGCGATCGGCTCACGGTCAGCGTCGCCATCGATCTGATCGGCCGACTGCTCGGGATCGTGGTCTACCGCTACAGCCATCGCGGCCAGGAGATCTGGCAAGGCGACCGCATAGAGACCCTGCGCACCGCCACCGATGCCAATGGCCGGAAGCTCGCGGTGCGCGGTCGCCTGGAGGCCGAGCGCTTCGTCGTCGAGCGCGAGACGGGGTCGAACGACCAGGTCAGCCAGCAGGACCAGGTCCGGCCGGGCGCCGCGGTCGAGCGCGAGGCGTTTCCCAGCGACATCTTTCCCTCCTCCCACTGGAACATCCGCCAGGTCGAGGCAAGGCGACTCCTGAACACCCAGTACGGCACGCTCTCCACCGTGCGCATCGAGCGCAAGTCGATCGAGCGCGTGCGTACCCGCTCCGGCGAGATCGAGGCGACGCGCTACGCCTACACCGGCGAGGTCGAAAAGGAGCAATGGTTCGATGCGCGCGGCCGCTGGGTGAAGACGCGCTTCAAGGCCTCCGACGGCTCGACCATCGAGTATCTGCTGCAGGATTGATCGTCGCGCCGAGAGAGGGTTTGGGCGCGGCGGCGCCGGCGGAGTGCCTTACGATCTCGGGCAGGACGGCATCGGGCGCAGGTCGAGCGTCTGCAGGTCGGCGGTGACGGAGACCAGACCCGTGTCGACGGTGAGCCGATCCAAGACGCCGTTCTCGTAAACCAGCGCCGACACGGCAAACAGAGGCCGCTGGTCCTGGAAGCGGCCGCGCGTGAAGCTGAGATGCACCGGCCACGCCCGCATGCCGCGCGGCAGCAGATCCCGATCGACTGGCCGGCGCGCCCGCACGCCGTCCAGGAGGTTGGCCTCCACCAGAAAGGCGTCGGAGATCACCTCGGCATCGAACATCAGCGCCGGAAACGACGTGACCCCCGCGCGCAGGCGCTCGACCAGGTGGGCGATCCCCGCGACCGGCAGGAGCGTGCCCGGCGGCAGCACGATCTGCTGCGCGCCGTGCCCGCCTGCGATCTCGGCGCGGGTCTCGGCCGGCGTGCGCTCGACGCGGCCGCGACTGGTGCGCTCCGCGCCGTTCTGGAACTGGGTCGCACGGTAGCGCAGGCTCGATCCGCCGCGGCTTTCCTCGGCATCGAGCTTCGAGCCGACGCTCAGTTTCCACTGCGCAGTGAGCGCGATTTCGCTCGCGATGTCGCGCCTCAGCTTCCAGCCCCCGCAGTCGGCCGCAAGATCGTGGGTTGCCTCGCCGATCCGCGGCGCATTGGCCGCCTGGCCGAGCCTCAGCGCGTACTCAGCGCGATGCGGCACCGGTTCGGCGCGGGCGGCGGTCGGGAGACAGAGCGCGAGCGCGACAAGAACGGCGGGACGCAACATCGTTCCACATTGCGCGGGACGGTGCGGAGGGTCAATCGTGGCGGCCGTGACCGGCCTTCAGATCGCCCTCCTGCTTGCCACGCTCGCGCTGCTGCTCGCCGCGCTGTGGTGGCGCTTCTGGCGGCGCCGGCCGCCGCCCGCGCCGGCGGCGGAACAGGCCGACGCGATACTGGTGCTGAAGGCTGCGCGTCGCCTTGAGTTGCGCCGCGGAGGCGCGGTGCTGCGCTCCTACCGCGTGGCGCTTGGCGGCGCGCCAGACGGCCACAAGGAGCGCGAGGGCGACAAGCGCACACCGGAAGGCCGCTACAGCATCGACGCGCGCAACCCCCGAAGTGCGTATCACCTGTCCCTGCGCGTCTCCTATCCCGACGCTGCCGACCGCGCGCGGGCGGCAGAGGCCGGCGTCGATCCCGGCGGCGACATCTTCATCCACGGGCAACCCAACGGCTGGCGGGCGCTCACCACCGGACATCCGCGACGCGACTGGACGGTGGGCTGCATCGCCGTCACCGACCGCGAGATGCGCGAGATCTGGTCGCTCGTGCCGACCGGCATTCCGATCGAGATCCGGCCATGATCGACCTCGCGTTCGATTGCGCCGGCGAGCGGCTGCTTGCGACACCGGAAGGAGCGCTGTTCTGGCCGCGCGAGCGGTTGGTCGCCGTCGCCGACCTACATCTTGAAAAGGGATCTTCCTACGCCGAAGCCGCGCGCAAACTGCTGCCGCGCTATGACAGCCGCGAGACGCTGGATCGGCTGGCGGCGGTTCTGGAACGCACCGGGGCGCGCCGCGTCATCTGCCTCGGCGACTCGTTTCACGACCGCGCGGCCGCGACGCGTCTCCTGCCCGAGGACGCCGCCCGGCTCGAGATGCTGGCCGCGCGCGCCGCGTTCCACTGGATCGCGGGCAACCACGACCCGGCACCGCCCGACGGACGCTGGGGCACCGCGTCGGAAGAGCTTGCACTACCGCCGCTCATCTTCCGCCACGAGGCGCAATTCGGGCCGGCGCGCGGCGAGCTGTCGGGACATTTCCATCCGGTGGCATCGCTCAGCGTACGCGGTCGCGGCTTTCGCAAACGCTGCTTTCTCGTCGATGGCCAGCGCACCATCCTGCCCGCCTTCGGCGCCTACGCGGGCGGCCTCAATGCGCTCGATCCCGCGATCGCCCAGCTCTTCCCCGGTGACTACGACGCGCTGGTACCCGGTCGCGATGCGGTGCGCCGTCTCTCCTGCCGTCAGCTCCGCCCTGACCTCGGCGCGGCGCGATTGGCGTAGCGATCGCGCCGCCCAAGGCAACCGCCGTTACTTGAGCGCGTGCTTCAAGGTCACCTCGCCCAGGCCCTCGATGCGGCCGACGGCGGTGCTGCCGGCGGGAACGAACTGGCAGGCGACCATGCTGCCCGACGACACGATGGTGCCGGCCTTGAGCGGCTTGCCATGCTCGGCGAGCTTGTTGGCGAGCCAAGCCAGCGAATTGTAGCAATGGCCGAGCACATCGGACGACTTGCCGCGCGCCACCACCTCGCCGTCGAAGGCAATCGAGCCTTCCAGCGCGCCGAGATCGACCTTGCGCCAGTCCCGCGGTGGCTTCGCCAGCAGCGAGCCACCGTTCCAGCCGAGATCCATGATCAGCGCGAACGCGGTCAGACGGCTGTAGTCGGCGCCGCGATCCTCGATCAGCTCAAAGCCCGCCTGGGCGCCCCCGACATAGTCCGCGATCGATTCGCGATCCCACGGCTTCGCCGTCTTGCGCGGCAGGTCGGCGCCCACAGTCAGCACGATCTCAAGTTCCGCGCCCAGCCGCGTCCAGCGATCGGCACGCACCGTGTGCTTGCCGCCGGTGAAGACCCGCTTGGCACGGATCGGCCCGTAGGCCGGGCTGCGCAGCCCGGTCTGTTCCCAGATCGCGGGCGCGGTGAGGCCGATCTTGTAGCCCACCACCTTGCCCTGGCGCGGGATCACCTTCTTCAGGAACGCATCCTGCACCCGGTAGGCCGTGCGCTCGTCGGCCGGCATGTGTGGTTTTGGCCACCAGCCGACCGTGGCCCGGTTGCGATCCACCCGATCGAGCCAGCGCGCCGTCGCCGCGACATTGAACGCCATCGTTTCCTCCCGCTTGCTCCCCTGCCCTCCGGCTTCGCATAGTGCGGCGATGGCGGTCAATCGCGGCACGTCTGTTCTGGGTCCGGTGCGCGCCGGGGCGCTGGTCGGCGTCGTGCTGGCCGGGGGCGAGGGCCGACGCATGGGACCGGGCGTGGCAAAGCCACTACGCCGGCTGGGCTCGCGGCCGATGATCGCCCACGTGATCGAGCGGCTGCGACCGCAAGTGATGGACCTGGTCGTCGTCGCCAACGATCCCGGCTTCACGCGACTGGGCGCCACGGTGATCCCCGATCCGCCCGATGTGCGCGCCGCCGCCGAACGCGAGGGCCGCCGGTTGGGGCCGCTGGCCGGTGTACTCGCCGGCATGGAGTGGGCGGTCGCGCACCAGCCGCACGCCGGCTGGATTCTCAGCGTCCCCGCCGACGTTCCGTTGCTGCCCCTCGATCTCACGGTGCGCCTCTGCGGGCTGATGCATGTGCCCGAGCCGGATGTGCTCGCGATCCGCCACGGCCGCCGCCGCCATCCCGCCATCGCCGTCTGGTCGGTGAAGCTCCTTCCGGCACTGCGCCGGGCCGTGCTTGAGGAAGGCGTGCGCCGCGTCGAAGGTTTTGCCGAACGCCATGAGCGCGCCGAGCTCGCCTGGCCCGGCCCTAGCGGCCCGTTCCGGAACGTCAATACGCCAGCCGATCTGGCGGCGCTGTCTTCGGCGCTGCGAAAGCGGCCTTAACCACACTCGCGTTTAGCCTTATTCCAGCGGCGGAATCGGCGATTGCAACATTGCTGCGGTGCAGCATGTCCGAGAAGATTGTCCCCGTTCGCGCCATTGCGTCGGGCGGCGCGATTCATATACTCCGCGCGCCCGCGCCGGGCCCCCTCGTCAGGAGAGAACGGTTTCGATGTCGATCACCTTGCCGCACAACTACCGGCCGACCGAACGCGAAAAGTTCATGAACCCGATGCAGCAGGAGTACTTCCGCCAGAAGCTCCTGAAGTGGAAGGGCGACCTCATCGAGGAGTCGAACCAGACGCTGCAGAACATGCAGGAAGAAAGTCTGGCCCAGCCCGATCTCGCCGACCGCGCCACCGCCGAGACCGACCGCTCCCTGGAGCTGCGCACGCGCGACCGCTTCCGCAAGCTGATCTCCAAGATCGACCAGGCGCTCAAGAGCATCGAGGATGGTTCGTACGGCTTCTGCGAGGAGACCGGCGAGCCGATCGCGCTCAAGCGCCTCGAAGCCCGCCCGATCGCCACGCTTTCGGTCGAGGCGCAGGAGCGTCACGAGCGCATGGAACGTACCCGCCGCGACGAAGGCTGACGGCGCGCGGCCTTCAACCGCCGGCGCGCGACTCGGCCTGCAACTCCTGCAGGCGCAGCACGCGGCCCGCGCGGCCGCCTGCGGACTTGCCGTCACGCCAGACCGCCGCGCCATTGCAGAAAACGCTATGGATGCCGACCGCGGGGCTGATCGGCTTCTCGAAGGTTGCGGTGTCGATCACGGTCGCGGCATCGAACAGGCAGAGGTCTGCATAGGCGCCGGCGCGCACGGTCCCGCGCCCCGTGAGCCGGAAGCGTGCCGCGGGGTACGCCGTCATGCGCCGCACCGCGTCCTCCAACGGAAACAGCCCCAACTCGCGGCAGTAATGGCCCAGCACCCGCGGGAACGTGCCCCACAGCCTTGGATGCGGGTGCGTATCGAAGGGAATGCCGTCGGAGCCGATCATGGCGCCCGGATGGGACATCGCCGCCTGGACGTCGGCCTCGTCCATCATGAAGTAGATCGCTCCGGCGGGATGGATGCGATCGGCCGCCTCATGTGGCGTGCAGCCGAGCTCCCGGGCGACGTCGGCGATGTCGCGGCCGCTGGCCGACGGCATGGTGTCTGACCAGGTGACCAGCGTGCGCTCAGCACGATCCAGCATCTCCTTGCGCAGGATCGTCGAGCCCGCGACGTAAGGATAGACGTCGAAGCTGATCTCCTGCCTCTTCATCGCGTCCTCGAACTTGGGCAGCGTCTCGCGCATGCGGCCGAAATTGCCGCGACCCGAGGTCTTGTGGTGCGAGACGATCACCGGTGCGCCGGCGCGGCGGCCGATCTCGAAGGTCTCGTCCATGGCGGCCAGAATGTCGTCGGCCTCGTCGCGCATGTGCGCGGTGTAGAGACCGCCCCACTTGCCGAGCGGAAGTGCCGTCTCGGCCACCTCGTCGGTCGTGGCCGCGCGCGCCACCGGATAGAACAGCCCGCTCGACATGCCGATCGCGCCTTCGCCCAGGCTGGCGTCCAGCAACTCGCGCATTTCGGCAGTCTCCGCCGTCGTCGCGGGCCGCATCAAGTCCTCGCCCATCGCACTCATGCGCAGCGTCGAATGGCCGACAAGGAACGCCCCGTTCAGTGCCGGGCCCGCGGCCTCGACCTTGGCAGCGAAACCCGCAAAGGACGGCGCGATGTTCTCCGGCTTCTTCACCAGCAGCGACAGGAAATGATTGATCTCGGCGCGCGTGTACGGAGACGCCGAGGCGCCGCAATTGCCACACACCACCGTTGTCACGCCCTGGCTCGCCTTCATCGCCATGCCGGGGTTGTCGATCAGCGCGGTGTCGTCGTGGGTGTGCACGTCGATAAAGCCCGGCGCCACGATAAGCCCCGTCGCGTCGATCTCGCTGTCGCAGCGCAGGCTGCCGGGTGCGCCGACGGCCGAGATGCGATCGCCCTTCACGGCCACGTCGGCCGCGCGGCGCGGCGCGCCGGTGCCGTCGATCAACGTGCCGTTGCGCACCACAAAGTCATAGGCGGTCATGGCGATGTCCTCGAGCTGGTCGTGATCGGCATCCTGTCGTCCTGAGCGGGCCCCTCACGCCTCATTCCGGCCGAGCCGCATATCGAGGTCGAACGGATAGAGCGGCCGCCGCACCTTCTCATACTTGAACAGGCGCAGGTCCGACGCCGTACAGCCGTCGCCGTCGCACATCACAATGTGCTTGGCGATCGGCTCGAAGCCGGCGCGGAAATGCTGTCGCGACTTGATCAGCACGTACTTCTTGCGCCTCGGATCGACGCCGCAGTGCGTGAAGACACCGAGATCGTAGGGTTCCGCGCGCTTTTCCGAGACCACGATCTGCATCTTGCCGGTGTCGAGCACCGCTGTTCGACCCATCCGTACCGTCGTGCCTGTGGCCATCGGCCCGGTGACGGTGAACTGCCCGTCCGTGATGCACTTCACGCGGCCGGTCACGCTGAGTGGCTTGCCCTTCAGACCCATTGCCGGCATGTCGATCTTGCCGCCGAGCTGGAGCGTCACCTCCGCGCCCACACCCGCCGCGATCATCTGCGCCACGCACCCCGGATCGCAGATCGGCCCGGCACACGCGTCTTCGAGGCCCTGCCGCATCGCCTCCTCGATCACGCTCATCACGTCCTGCGTGCCGCCCGAAGCGGTATTGTCGCCGTGATCCGCCATGACGACCGGACCACCGTCGAGCGACTTCGCGCGGGCCACTTGCACCGATAGCGGCTCAGGATGAAACAGGAAGCCCTCGCGCTTCTCCCAGGCCGTATCGAGGATCCGGTTCAGCAGGATCTCGCCCTCCGCCGTGCGCTTGTCGCAGACGATGACCGACGAGAGCGCCAGATGCGGGATGTCGGCCTGCGGGAATCCGCCGAACACCGAGGCGTTCAGTACCGCGCCCGAATCTTCGGCGTGGTTCGCCATCCCCATCAGCGTCTTCATCGGCTCGCGTGACGGCGTGTGGACCAGCGAGCTACTCATGATCGGCCGGCTGCCCCAGATCAGCTTCGGCTCGATCTCGCCGGCCAGCAGGCGCATAAGCGTGCGGCCGGCGCGTCGCGCCGTGTCAGCCATGTCGATATGCGGATAGGTGCGGTAGCCGGTCATGATGGTGGCGCCGCGCACCATGGCGTCGGTCATCTGGGTATGGAAATCGAGCGCCACCGCGATCGGGACGTCGGGCGCGATCTTGCGCAGCCGGTTCAGCAGCTCGCCTTCGCCGTCGTCTGTCGGTTCCGCGACCATCGCACCATGCAGCGCGAGAAGGACCGCATCGCACCCCTGCTTCACCGCATCGACGATCGCGCCCGTCATCTGCTCATAGGCCGCCGTCGTCACCAACCCCGAGGGATGCGCCGACGCCGCCATCGGGCAGGTGAACTCCGCGCCCGCCTTGCGCGCCACCTCGATGAAGCCACCCAGCGAAGTGTTCGTGCCCTCCGCCTCCTTGATCGCGGCCGCACCCGACAAGGCGCCGGCCCGCGCGAACGACTCAATGGGCGTCGGCAGGGGCGAGAAGGTATTGGTTTCGTGCATCATCATCGCGACAACGAACTTGCGGGCCATGCCAACCTCCTCAACTCGCGCGTAAGCGCTTGATCCGGCGTATAAAATGGCAAACTCACGGGACGTGCCAGCTTTGCGGGCAGTGCAAATCTGATAGGCAAAATTTTGGTGCGTTGCGAAAACGCCACACCCTGACTGCCTCACAAAACTATCGCAAGCCCCAGAAAAATTGCGCGAAACTGACCCTTGAACTCTCTTCGCACCTGCATCATTTTGAGGAGGCAGCAAACGCCGCGCCTGCGGCCTCTTTGTTTGCTGCAGTGCCCGTCTTGGGCGTTTCCTCCCTAAACTCGGGCCGCGCCTGTCGCGGCCCCTTTTTTTGCCCCTACTCCGCCGCCAGCGCTCGCGGGACGACCAGGTCCGTGGCGAGCCGGCCCGCCTCGCGCAGGAACGCCGTCATCAACTCGGCCAGCGGCTCGAAATCGGCGGTCGGCATCATCTGCCGCTCGTCCATGTAGAGCGCGCGATTGAGTTCGATCTGCACCGCGTGGCGGCCCGCCCCTGGCCGACCGTACCGTTGGGTGGTGTAGCCGCCCGCATAAGGCTGGTTGCGTCGCACCCGCAGCCCCTGGCGCCGCAGCCAACTCTCCAGCGCACCCATCAGGGCCGGCGCGCAGGCCGCGCCGTGATTGTCGCCCAGCACCACGTCCACGCGGCCACCCCGCCCGACACCGGCCGCCGCCGAGGGCATCGAATGGGCGTCGATCAGCAGCACACCGCCGAACTCCGCCGCGGCCTCGTCGCAAAGCTGCGCCAGCACCGTGTGATAGGGGCGCCAGCAACTGGCCAGCCGCCGTTCGATCTCCTCGGCCGGCAGCCGCCCGCCATAGATCGCCTCGCCGCTCGCCGCGACGCGCGGGATGGCGCCGAGGCCGGCGGCGACCCGCACGGTGCGCGGCGTCAGCCCGTCGGGCAGTGGCCCCTCGAACATGGCGGGGTCCATCTCGCCGGCCTCGCGATTGGCATCGAGGTAGGTGCGCGGGAAGCGCGCGGCGAGGAGCGGTGCGCCGAGCGAGGGCGCCGCCCCGAACAGCAGGTCCACAAAGGCGTCCTCGGTGTGCCGCAATGCCACCAGGTCGAGGACAGACTGGGCGAGAAAGCGCTCGGGATAGGCGGCGCCGCTATGCGGCGAGGCAACGACCAGCGGCACAAGCATCGCCGGCAGGCGCGCGAGCCGGACCGCATCGTTCGGACCGAATTCCATGCCTCCGTGATAGCCCGCGCCGGCCGGACTTGCCAATCCGGAGGCCCCGCGATAGACGAACCCTCCCGATGGCGATGGGCGCGTAGCTCAGCGGTAGAGCACTGTCTTGACATGGCAGTGGCCACAGGTTCGATCCCTGTCGCGCCCACCATCGCCTCCCTGGAAATCCGGCAAATCCCGCTCGAGCGGCCGCGCCCGACTATTCCGGCAGCCCCGCCATACGGAGTCCCTCAAGGTAAATGGTAAGAAGCGCGGAGCTCACCAGGGGGTCGTCTGTCGGTAGCGGGTGATCGTCATGTTGGGATGGACCCGCGGATACTGGCCGATGATCTCGCGCGCCTCGTCCGTTCGCCCGGCGTGGGCGAGCGCCACGGCCAGCATGCGCTGCGCGAAGCGGGCCTCGGGCTGCATGGACATGCATTTCCTGATGGTTGTGACGGCGTCCTCGAACCACCCCAGTCCGAGATACGCCCCGCCCATGCCGAAGACGCCATTGAAGTTGAGCGGATCCAGCGGACTGATGCGGATGCCGCGGTCGAAGTGCTCCAGCGCGAGCTCGTAGCGCTCCAGATAGAAATTGTGCCAGCCGCTCCGTTGCCAGGTCCACGCGGAGTTGGGATTGAGCAGCAGCGCTTTCTCGAGCAACGGTCCGGCGCGGGTGTGGTCGCCGCTCAGCGAATACGCCGCCGCCAGGACCGCCAGAACAACCTCGTCCTCGCTGTCGAGGCGGGCCGCGGCCTCGGCGAGCTGCACGGCGAGCAACCGATCGTGTGACGGATCCTCGCCGTCATAGGTCGTGCTCTGGGCATGGCACCAGGCCGCGAGCGCCACCGGCAACGCGTAGTGGGGATCGAGCGCGATCGCGCGTTGCAACTGCCGCAGGGCTTCGGCCCTCGCAGCGGGATCGAACGACCACACCGCGGGCATGGCGCGCATGACGCAGGCATAGGCGTCCAGACTGTCCGGCCGGCGGCGCTGCGCCTTCTCGATCTCGACCTGGCGCAGCTTCGGCGCGATGGCACCGACGACGGTGGTGGTGATCCGGTCCTGGAGGTCGAAAATGTCCTCCAGCGCGGCATCGAAGCGATCGGCCCACAGATGCGCGCCGTTTCCGCAGTCGATCAGCTGTCCGCTGATGCGCACCTTGCCGCCCGCCTTGCGCACGCTGCCCTCGAGCACGTAGCGCACGCCAAGCTCGCGGCCGACCTGGCGGATGTCGGGGGATTTCCCTTTGTAGGTAAAGCTCGAGTTCCGCGCGATCACGAACAGCGACTTGAAGCGCGACAGCCCGGTGATGATGTCCTCGACCAGGCCATCGACGAAGTATTCCTGCTCGGGATCGCCGCTCATGTTCTGGAACGGCAGCACGGCGATCGAGGGCCGGTCGGGCAGCGCGAGCGGCGCATCGCAAGCGGCGGCCGCGGCGACGGGCGGCGCGATCGGCGGCGGCGCGGAAACCTTCCAGTCGGCGGCCTCCCATCCCACCCTGAACGCCTAGACGGGCCGCTCGATGTTCTTGAGCTCAAGCCCGCCGAGATCGTCGAACCGGGCGTTCAGCCGGCCGGCGACGGCGTCGCGCACGCTGTACGAGACCGCGATGCCGCCCGGCGGCGCCGCCGCCTCCAGTCGAGCCGCGACATTCACGCCATCGCCATAGAGATCGTCGCCATCCACGATCAGGTCGCCGAGATGCAGGCCGATCCGGAAAACGATGCGCGTATCCTCGGCCTGCTCCCGGTTGTCCTCTTCCATGGCCTGCTGGAACTCGATGGCGGCGCTCAGCGCATCCACGGCGCTCGCGAACTCGACCAATGCGCCATCGCCGGTCAGCTTCACCAGCCGGCCGCCGCGGCGGGCCAGCGTCGGTTCGAGACGATGCGTTCGAACCTCCCGCAAGCGGACGTGCGTGCCGCTCTCGTCCCGTCCCATCAGGCGAGAGTAGCCGACGACGTCCGCTGCCAGGATCGCCGCCAGTCGCCTTGTGACCCGCTCGCCGGTCAAACAGCCCCCCAGAGATCGCCAGGTCCCCGCCACCCGTCGCGGTGCGGCGGCCTCGCACTCTAGAGAACCGCCGCGATGGTGTCTTGTTCGTTCCGGATCGACCACGAAGGCTTTACGCACGCCGGACCGACGTCCGCCGAATCGGCATCCGTCGAAACCCGCCAGAATGATAGCATTGGCGCCATCCCGAGCGTTGATCCGGGGAATGCATGCTGAAACCGGCGGCATCGCGACGCCGCGCACCGAGGACATCGCCATGAACCGAGTAGCCGTTCTTCTCGTCGCGACTCTTTCCGTCGCGCTGGGTGCCGCCGCCGCCCGCGCGCAGGAGGTGCAGTTCGCCGCCGCCGCCGTTCCGGGCGTCGCGGAAGCCGCGACCATCAAGGGGCGCGTATTCAAGCCCGCCGGCAACGGCCCCTTCCCAGCGATCGTGCTGCTGCACGGCTGCGGCGGACCGGGCGCCCATCACCAGGCCTGGGCGGAGAAGCTCGCGTCGTGGGGTTATGTCGCGCTTGTCGCCGACAGCTTCGGCTCGCGCGGCAAGAGCGGCGTCTGCCAGAACCCGATGGCGGTGCCGCCGCCGGCGCGGGTTGCGGATGTCGCCGGCGCGGCGCGCTTCCTCGCCACCCAGCTTTACGTCGCCCGCGACCGACTGGCGGTCATTGGCTTCTCGCACGGTGGCTGGACCGCGCTGAAGGGAGCGCAGGCGAGCGGCGACTGGGCTGCACTCGGCATCCGCTCCGTCGTCGCCTACTACCCCTATTGCACCGCGCCGGCCGATCGCCGCATCGCATTGCCGTTCCTGATCCTGATCGGCGACAAGGACGACTGGACGCCGGCGGATCGTTGTCGCGCCCTGATGCAGGACCTGGAAAAGCCGGCGCTGGTCGAGGTCGTGTACTACCCCGATGCGACCCACGCCTTCGACCTCGCCCAACCCACGAGCTGGGTGCAGGGCGTCGGTTCCGACGGCCGCACGACCGCCCGCAAGCTCGAATACGACCGCGGCGCCGCTCGCGACGCCGAAGCCCGTACGCGCGCGTTCTTCGAGCGAACGCTCCGATAGTCCTCCCACCGTCGCGTTTCAGGCTCACGTATGCTGGCACGCGCAAACCGTCGCCGTGCGCGATGGCGGCGTGTGCACGTGCCGAACCGCGTTGGGGACTGATGTTCTCTGTCTGAACGAGCTGTCGCGGCACCGTCAGCCAAACCGCATACCCAGCGATATTAAATTGCGTTGACGCGCGTTGAACGGCGGCCCGATCATTCGCCTTGGTCCGGGAGGACCGGATGCGAGTTCTGTGGTCGATGATCGTGGCGGTGATGCTGTCGCTTGCACCGACAGCCTGGGCGCAGGAAAAACCCACGGTGATCCTGTCGACATACGCCGCTTGGGGCCCCTGCCTGCACTGGAGCCGAACGCACGAGGCTTCGTGGCGGGCATCCGCTCAGTTTGAGCGGGTCAACTACCGATACATCTACGCCCATCAGTGGCGCATGATGCTGACGGAGCAAAACTGGCTCCGCACGCTGCCGAACTGGGACCCGAGCCTTGTCTGGGTATTGCGATCCTTCCTCGCCGACCAGGCGCGCTGGAAGGCGCTGGACCCGGGCGCGAATCAGGAGCGACACTTCGAGTATTACTCGCCGCGGTTCTTCGTCAGCGGCTCCAGCGGATCCGATGCCCTCGCGGGAGCGGTGAATCCCGATGGCCGGTTCGCGGCGGGCAATTCGGGGGGCGCCAGCGGACTCGTCGTCAGTTGGAGCGGCAGGGCGCAGTGGGCACCCAACCGCTGGTCGGGCTCGGGCACGTGGGCCGGGCGCGGGTCCTACACCTGCGCGGGCTCATGGACGTCCGACTGACCCTGGGGCCCCGCGCGAACGGGCGCCGGCTTCACCGCATCCCGGCGCGATGTTAGGTCTTGCGTCGTTCCGGGGCGTCACCCGGAAGAACGCCGGATAAAGGTTCCATGACCGACTTGCCGCCCCTCGTCGAAGCCGTGCCCGCATGAAGATCACCGCCGTCGATACGCTGAGGCTCGGCGAGTTTCCCAATCTGGTCTGGGTCAGGCTGCACACCGACCAGGGTCTGGTCGGGCTAGGCGAGACCTTCATGGGCGCGGCCGCCGTCGAGGCCTATATCCATGAAAGCGCGGCGCCCAAGCTGCTAGGCCGCGATCCGATCCAGATCGAGGCGCTGAACCGCCATCTCCTCAACTATCTCGGCTGGCGCGGCACCGGCGTGGAGACTCGCGGCAATTCGGCGATCGATCTCGCGCTGTGGGACATTTTCGGCAAGGCCGCGGGACTGCCAATCTGCGAGGCGCTGGGTGGCCGCAGCCGCGATCGCATCCGCGTTTACAACACCTGCGCCGGCTACAAGTACATTCGCGACGAACGCAGCCAGGCCGTCGCCAACTGGGGCCTGGGCAAGAAGGCCGGTCCCTACGAGGACCTCGAGGCCTTCCTCCATCGCGCCGACGAGCTTGCCCTTTCTCTGCTGGAAGAGGGCATCACCGGCATGAAGATCTGGCCGTTCGACATGGCCGCCGAGCGCACCGGCGGCTGGGACATCTCGCCGGCCGAACTCGAGGCCGCGCTGGAGCCCTTCGCGAAAATCCGCAAGGCCGTGGGCGACCGCATGGATGTCATGGTCGAATTCCACTCGCTGTGGAGCCTGCCCATGGCGCAGCGACTGGCGCGCGCGCTGGAGCCGTTCGGAACCTACTGGCACGAAGACCCGATCCGGCTCGACAATCTCGCCGACCTCAAGGCCTACGCCCAGCACTCCAAGGCGTGGGTCTGCGCCTCGGAGACGCTCGCCTACACCCATTCCTTCCGCGAGTACCTCGAAACGGGTGTGGCGGGCGTGGTGATGCTCGACCTCTCCTGGTGCGGCGGCCTCTCGGAGGCGCGCAAGATCGCGGCCCTCGCCGAAGCCTGGCACGTCCCCGTCGCGCCGCACGACTGCACAGGGCCAGTCGTCTATGCCGCGTCTTGCCACTTCTCGCTGCACGCGCGCAACGCGCTCATCCAGGAGAGCGTTCGTGCCTTTTATTCCGGTTGGTACAAGGAACTCGTCACCGAGCTGCCAGCGATCACCCGGGGTGAGGTGACGGTGAACATGAGACCGGGCCTCGGCCTCGAGCTGCTGCCCGACATCGACCGCCGCAAGGACGCCATCGTTCGTACGACGCGGGCGTAGGCGCGGCCCGCCGAGCCGCCGAACTCAGGCTCCCGAGCCGGGAACGCCGCCGCATCTTGACTTCCCCCCCGCCCCGTATTCAATCGACCGCGCACCTCCAACCGCGCGGGTTCCGATGAAACTGAAGAAATCCGTCAAACAAATGGTCGATGAGGCGTCGGCCGCCATCGAGACCCTGACGCTCGCCGATGCGCTCGCCCTGCACGGCAAGCCGGATGTCACCTTCATCGATATCCGTGATCCGCGCGAGCTGTGGCGCGATGGCACGATCCCGGGCGCGATCAACGTCACGCGCGGCATGCTCGAGATGTGGATCGACCCCGAGAGCCCCTACGCCAAGGACTATTTCCAGACCGGCAATCGCTTCGTCTTCTTCTGTGCCGGTGCCTGGCGCTCCGCGCTCGCGACCGCGACGGCCAAGGATATGGGCCTCAGCCCGGTCTGCCACTTCGAGGGCGGCTTCTCGGCCTGGAAGAAGGCCGGCGGACCGGTCGCCACGGTCGAGCCCAAGCACTGACCATGCCCGCAAGACCCGCCGCGCCGCTGGTACCGCAGCCCGCGGTCGACGACATTCCCGACTTCGTGTCGCTGCCCGAGCGCATCGCGCGCAACGCGGCGGCGACGCCAGACAAGATCGCCGTCGAATGCGACGGTGTCGCGGTGTCGTGGCGCGCCTTCGACGCTGACGTGAACCGGATCGCGCGACGCCTCGCCGATCTTGGCCTCGGCCGCGGCGACAAGGTCGCGATCCTCGCGGAAAACTCGATCGCCGCGCTTGCGACCTTCATGGGCGCGCTGCGCGCCTGCGTCTGCGTCGTGCCGCTGTCGACCATGGCGGCCGCCGACGCGCTGGAGAAGATGCTGGACGACTGCGACGCCCGGCTTCTCTTCGTGTCGGACCGCTATCGCGCCCTTGTCGAGCCTTACGAGACGCGGCTGCCCAAGCTGCTCGAAGGCGGCCGGATCGCCTACGACTTCACGCGGCCCGGCTGGATCGGCTTCGAGTCATGGCGCGCCGTCGCGAGCGACGCGCCCTTCGTCGCGCCGATCGAGCCGCTCGACGATTTCAACATCATCTACAGTTCCGGCACGACCGGCCTGCCGAAGGGTATCCTGCACAGCCACATGCTGCGCGCGCAGTTGCCGGTGCGCTTCGCCAACTGGGGGTATGGGCCCGACACGATCTCGCTTGCCTCCACGCCGCTCTACTCCAACACCACGCTGGTCTCGGTGCTGGCGACGATCGGCGGCGGCGGCACCACCATCCTGATGCGCCGCTTCGACGTCGAACAATTCCTGAAGATCGCCGAGGCGCGGCGCGTCACCCATGCCATGCTGGTGCCGGTGCAGTACCAGCGCCTGCTGGCGTATCCCGGCTTCGACGGCTACGACCTGTCCTCGTTCCAGGCCAAGCTCTCGACCAGCGCGCCGCTGCGCGCCCACATCAAGGCCGATTGCCTCAAGCGCTGGCCGGGGCGGTTGATCGAGATCTACGGCCTCACCGAGGGCGGCGGCTCCTGCACGCTGGAGGCCGATCTCTATCCGCACAAGTTGCACACCGTGGGCAAGCCAGGCGCGGGCGTGGAGCTCAAGGTGCTCGACGAAGCGGGCAACGAGCTGCCCCAGGGCGAGGTCGGCGAACTGGTCGGCCGCGCGCCGCTCATGATGAAGGGCTACTACAAGCAGGACGCCAAGACGCGCGAGCTGTTCTGGCACGACCGCGACGGGCGGCTTTTCTTCAAGTCGGGCGACATGGGTCGCATCGACGAGGACGGCTTCGTCGTGCTGCTCGATCGCAAGAAGGACATGATCATCTCCGGCGGCTTCAACGTTTATGCGGCGGACATCGAGGTGATGCTGCTCGGCCATCCCGACATTGTCGACGTGGCGGTGATCGGCATCCCAAGCGACCAATGGGGCGAGTCCGCGCACGCGCTCTGCGTGCGCCGCGCAGGCGCCGCCACCGACGCCGAGGCGATCAAGTCCTGGGCCAACGAGCGGCTGGGCAAGACCCAGCGGCTGGCCGGTGTCGAGTTCCGGGACTCGCTTCCGCGCAGCACCATCGGCAAGATCATGAAGCGCGAGCTGCGCGAGCCCTACTGGGCCGGACGCGGCGCCAAGATTTGAGGACCGAATGACCGACGTTAGTTTGCGCACCGCGCATCTGTTCACCATCTCGATCGATGTCGACCCCGTAGTGGTCGATCTCGGCGAGACGCCCTATGGCCGGCGCCGCATCGCCACGGTGCGCGGCGGCAAGTTCGAGGGCGAAGAGCTGCGCGGAACCGTCGATCCCGCCCCCGGCGGCGACTGGTTGCTGCTGCGGCGCGACGGCATTCTGCAGCTCGACGTGCGGCTCACGCTGCGGACCCACGACGACGCGCTGGTCTACATGACCTACTGGGGCATGCGGCACGGCCCGCCCTGGGTGATCGACCGGCTGAACAAGGGCGAGAAGGTCGACCCGTCGGAGTACTATTTCCGCACGACGCCGCGCTTCGAAACCTCGTCGGAGAAGTACCGCTTCCTGAACCGCATCGTGAGCGTCGCCACCGGACGCCGCGAATCCAACGGCCCGGTCTACGACGTGTTCCAGGTGCTCTGACACCACGCGTTCAAGTCGCTCTCCCCCGGGGAAGCGCGCCACAGGCCGCGACGCGGGCGTCATCCGGCCCGGCGGCCGGCGCGTACCAGGGAACAACGCACTCCAAAGGAAGCCGTGTCCGTCCGTCTTGTCTGGTTCCGTTCCGATCTGCGTCTCGACGACCAGCCCGCGCTCGCCGCCGCCCTGGCGGCGGGCGGCGCGGTCGTGCCGGTTTATGTGCTCGACGAAACCCGGAGCGTCCTGACCCCGGGTGCGGCGAGCCGCTGGTGGCTGCACGGCAGCCTCGCCGCGCTGGACACGGACTTGCGCGCGCGCGGCGCGCGGCTGGTGCTGCGCCGCGGCGATCCCGCCACCCAAATCGAGCGGCTGATCGCCGAGACCGGCGCCACCGCGATCCACTGGACGCGGCGCTACGCCAAAGCACATCGCGATGCCGACGCCGCACTCAAGACGCGGCTGCGTGAGAGTGGCGTCGAGGCCCACAGCCACAATGGGGCGTTGCTGCACGAACCGTGGGAGGTCACCACGGGTGCGGGGGGCTGGTTCAAGGTTTTCACTCCCTTCTGGAAAGCCTGCCTCGCGCGACCCGCGCCAGCCGCGCCCGTGCCTGCTCCCGCCCATATCACCGGGCCCGCGACGTGGCCCGCTTCAGATGCGCTCGCCTACTGGCGTCTGCGGCCGACGGCGCCCGACTGGGCGATCGGCCTCGCGGCCGAATGGACGCCGGGCGAGGCGGGCGCGCAGGCACGTCTCGCGTCGTTCCTCGATCACGCGTTGGACGGCTATCGCGGGGGCCGCGATCTGCCAGGCCGCGAGAGCACCTCGCGTCTCTCGCCACACTTGGCGTTTGGCGAACTCTCGCCGCGCCGCGTCCTGCAGGCTGTACGTGCGCGGCCTCCGTCGGCCGACGCCGACAAATTCCTTGCCGAGTTGGGCTGGCGCGAGTTCTCGCACAATCTCCTATTCCACCACGACGATCTGGCGACGCGCAGTTTCCGACCCGAGTTCGACGCTTTCCCCTGGGCGACCGATGCCCGTGCGCTCACCGCCTGGCGGCGCGGCCGCACCGGCTATCCGCTGGTCGATGCCGGCATGCGCGAGCTCTGGACCACCGGCTGGATGCACAATCGCGTGCGCATGGTGGTGGCCTCGTTCCTGGTGAAGCACTTGCTGATCGACTGGCGCGAAGGTGAGCGCTGGTTTTGGGACACGCTGGTCGACGCCGATCCCGCCAACAATGCCGCGAGCTGGCAGTGGGTTGCCGGTTGCGGCGCCGATGCGGCTCCCTACTTCCGAGTGTTCAATCCGGTTCTGCAGGGCGCGAAGTTCGATGCTGACGGCGCCTACGTGCGGCGCTGGGTGCCCGAACTCGCCGCGCTCCCCCATGCGCATCTGCATCAGCCCTGGGCAGCGCCGTCCGCGATCCTTGCGGCCGCGGGGATCACGCTTGGCAAGGATTATCCGCGGCCGATCGTCGAGCACAATGCCGCGCGCACGCGCGCACTTGCCGCTTTCGCGACGTTGCGGAACGCGGCATAGCTGGGCTGGGGAGTAGCTTCATGAAGATTGCCGTGGTCGGTGCCGGCGTCGCCGGTATGGGCGCCGCCTGGTTGCTAAGCCGCCGCCACCAGGTGGTGGTGTACGAGCGCGAGGACCGTTTCGGCGGCCACGCCTGCACGGTGGACGCGCCGACGCCGCTGGGTCCACGCGCGGTCGATGCCGGCTTCATCGTCTACAACAAGGTGAACTATCCCAACCTGGTCGAGCTGTTCGACCATCTTGGCGTCCCGACGCAGCCCTCCGACATGTCTTTCGCCGTCAGCCTCGCGGGCGGCGGCTTCGAATATGGCAGCGGCAACGCGGCCTTCCTCGGGCAGCGCCGCAACGCGCTGCGCCCCTCATTCCTGCTCATGGCGCGCGACATCCTGCGCTTCAATCGCCTCGCGCCGCGCCTGCTCGCCCGCGCCGAGGATCTCGACTACACGATCGGCGATTTCGTGGCCGACACGCGGCTCTCCGATTCGTTCCGCGACCGATATCTGGTGCCGATGGCGGCCTGCATCTGGTCGACGCCAGCCGGCGAGATGCTGCGCTACCCCGCGCAGACCTTCGTGCGCTTCTTCAACAATCATGGTCTGCTGACCGTCGGCGACCAGCTCAAGTGGCGTACCGTGACCGGCGGCAGCCGTGCCTATGTCGAGCGGCTGGCAACGCCGCTGCGCGCACGGGCCCGGCTCGCGACGCCAGCGCGCCGCGTGCGCCGGCTCGAGGGCGGCGGCGTCGAGATCGCCGATGCGCGGGGCCAACACGACCGCTTCGACAAGGTGGTCATGGCCTGCCATGCCGACCAGGCACTGGCGCTCCTCGATGACGCCGACGGCGCGGAGCGCGGCCTGCTCGGCCGCTTCGACTATTCGACCAACGAGGTCTGGTTGCATGCCGACGCCGCGCTGATGCCACGACGCCGCAAGGTCTGGTCGTCCTGGAACTACGTCGCCGATCGGCCCGACCCCGCCTCGCCGGTCAGCGTCACCTACTGGATGAACCGCCTGCAGGGCATCCCCGACGCCGCGCCGCTGTTCGTGTCGGTCAATCCCGGCCGTCGGCCGACGCCACACCTCGCGCACGCGCGTTTTTCCTTCGAGCATCCGATGTACGACGCCGCCGCGATCCGCGCGCAGCGCGGTCTGCACGCGCTGCAGGGCGTGCGCGACACGTTCTTCTGCGGCAGCTACTGCGGCTACGGCTTCCACGAGGACGCGCTGTCGGCCGGCCTCGACGTTGCCGAACAACTGGGCGTCGAGCGACCCTGGCGGCGGCCGGCGGAACACCGCCGGATCGGCGATCCGCCCCGGGTCGTGGCCGAACCGCTGCCCGGAGCGCTGCCGGTGCCGCTGCCGGGCGTCGCCCGCACGGCCGTCGAGCTGCCGTGACCGCCACGCCCCACCGCGTGCTCGATGCCACGGTGGTGCATGCCCGCACCCGGCCGCGGGCCAACGCCTTTCGCTACAAGGTGGGCTATCTGGCGCTCGATCTCGACCGGCTGTCCGAGGCCAAGGGCCGGCTGCTGAAGCTCGATCGCGCCGGCGCCCTCGCCTTCCACCGCGCCGACTATGGCGCGCGCGACGGCTCGGAGCCGGCCGCCTGGCTGCGCGGCGTGCTCGCCGAGCACGATCTCGCGCAAGCCTGCGACGGACGGCTGGTGCTGCTCACCCTGCCGCGCCTCTTGGGCTACGTCTTCAATCCGGTCAGTTTCTGGTTCGCACACGACCGCGCGGGCGCGGTGCGGGCGGTGCTTTGCGAGGTGAACAACACCTTCGGCGAGCGGCACTGCTACCTCGTGCACCATGCCGACCGGCGGCCGATCGGACCCGCCGATTGGCTGGACGGGCGCAAGGTGTTCCATGTCTCGCCGTTCCTGCCCGTGGCCGGGGCCTACCGCTTCCGCTTCCGGCTGGACGAGGGCCGCGCCCATGTCGACGTGAACTACCACGACGAGGGCGGGCTGATGCTCGCGACCTCGGTGGGTGGTCCGCTCGGCCCGCTGGGCGACGGGGCCATCCTGCGCCGCTTCCTACTCAATCCCTTGATGACCCTCGGGGTGGTCGCCCGGATCCATTGGCAGGCCTTGAAACTTTGGCAAAAGCGGGCGAAGCTTCACCGCAAACCGGACCCGCCGCAACGCTACATCACTTCGTGATCCGATGAGCATCGCCGCCCGCTTCGCGCTTCACGCGCTCCGCCGCCTGGCGGTGGGTGGGCTCGCGGTCACGCTCCCCGACGGCACGGCACGCCGCTTTGGCAGCCTGGATGGCCCGCAGGCCGCAATTTCGATCTCCGACCCGCGCTTTTTCCGCCGCGTGCTGGCCGATGGCGATATCGGGCTCGCCGAAGCTTACATGGAGGGCTGGTTCGAGACGCCCGATCTCGCGGCCCTGATCGTGCTGCTGGCGACCAACGAGCGCGCGCTGGGCGGGATCGCGCGCGCCAATGGGCTGAAGAACCTGCTGCTGCGGTTGCTGCACCGTCGCAACGACAATTCCCGTGAGGGCTCGAAGCGCAACATCCACGCCCACTACGATCTCGGCAACGAGTTCTATGGGCTGTGGCTCGATCCCACCATGTCCTACTCGTCGGCGCTCTATGCCGACGATCCCACGCGGCCGCTTGATGCCGCGCAGATCGCCAAGTACGAGCGCATCCTCGATCGCCTGGGCGCCCGGCAGGGCGACACGGTGCTGGAGATCGGCTGCGGCTGGGGCGGCTTCGCGGAGGTGGCGGCGCGGCGCGGTCTGCGCGTGAGCGGCATCACCATCTCGAAGGAGCAGCTTGAGTTCGCGCGCGCGCGGCTCCAGCGCGCCGGGCTGGCCCACCGCGCCCAGCTCGAGTTCCGCGACTACCGCGATCTTGCGGGCCGCTACGACCATATCGTGTCGATCGAGATGATCGAGGCGGTGGGCGAGCGGTACTGGCCGGACTATTTCGCCACTCTGAAGCGCCACCTCGTGCCCGGCGGTTCGGCGGTGGTTCAGGCGATCGTGATCGCCGACGAGTTCTACGAGGGCTATCGCACGCGGCCCGATTTCATCCAGACCCACATCTTTCCCGGTGGCATGCTGCTCACGCCCCGCCACATCGCCGAGCATTGCCGACGGGCCGGGCTGGCGGTGGCCGAGCTCTACAGTTTCGGCATGGATTATGCCCGCACGCTCGATCTCTGGCTCGACCGCTTCGACCGTGTCGCGGACCAGGTGCGCGGGCTGGGCTTCGATGAGCGTTTCCGCCGTATGTGGCGCTATTATCTCGCCTATTGCTCCGCCGGCTTCGCCACCCGCCGGACGGACGTATTGCAGGCGCACTTCAGGCCTATATAAGGGGCCGGAGTAGGCCGCTCTTCAGAGGCGCGCCGCCAGACAGGAAGGCTTCCCAGAGTGCACGGTCCCTCGCGCGGCGGTTCGCCCGCCGCTTCGGTCAAGCTGCCGCTCGATCGCCTCATCGCCTACTCCGCCCTGCAGTTGCCGCTCGCCATGTGCGCGCTGCCCGTGGTGCTGAATGTCAGCCACTACTACGGCGAGGTGTTGAAGCTCTCCTTCGGCGTCATGGGCGCGATCTTCATCGCCGCCCGCATCATCGACGCCATCCAGGACCCGATCCTGGGCCTCATCAGCGACCGCTTCACCCATCGCGGCCGCTGGGGTCGCATGGTGTTCGTGGGCATGATGGTGCCGTTCCTGATGGCCGGCTTCTTCATGCTGTTCGACCCGCCAGACGCCATCGTCGGCAACGGCACGATGCTGGCGGGATGGCTGTTCCTCGCACTGTTTATCGTGCATCTGGGTTATGCCGGCGTCTCGATCAGCTACCACGCGCACGGCGCCGAGCTGAGCGACGACTATCACGAGCGCACCAAAGTCACGGTCGGCCGCGAAGTGTTCGGCCTCACCGGCATGACGCTGGCGGTCGTTTTGCCGACGTATCTCACCTCGCAGTTCGGCGAGGCGGACGGCTATGTCTGGCTCGGGATCCTGTTCCTGCCGATCGCGCTCGCGTGCGCGGTGCCTTCGCTTCTCTGGTCGCCGCCGTCGGTCAACAAGCCGGTCGTCCATGAAGGTCGCAACCCCTTCGCGCCCTTCTTTGCGCCGCTCAAGAATCGCCTGTTCCGCCGCCTGCTGCTGGTGTTCGTCGTGAACGGAGCGGCGCTGGGTGTCGCTGTCACTGTGATGCTGTTCTACGTCGAGCACGTGCTCAAGGGCGGCAAGCTGCAGGCCGGCCTGATCCTGCTGGTCTATTTCATCGCCGGCGCCGCCTCTGTGCCCTTGTGGCTGATCCTGTCGCGTCGGCTCACCAAGGCCGCTGCCTGGTTCATCGGCATGGTACTGACCGTTTTTGCCATGGGTATGGCGGTGTTCGTGGGTGCCGGTGACTTCTACTGGTTCCTCGGGATTTCGGTCGTGACCGGGCTCGGCATTGGCGCCGACTATGGCCTTCCGCCCTCGATCCTCGCTGACGTGATCGACAGCGAGGAAGGCGGCGACACACGTGGCAAGACGGGCACCTATTTCGGCCTCTGGGCGCTCGCCACCAAGCTCGCGACGGCGATCGGCGCGGCGGGCTCGCTGCCCGTGGCCGCGTGGCTGGGTTTCAACCCCGCCAAGGGCCAGTACGACACGGACGCGCTGGTGATCGTCTATATTGTCGTTCCGGTCTGCATCAAGATCGCGGCCGCCATCCTGATCTGGTTCATCAAGATCGAGGCCACACGCGACTCCGTCCGCGTCGAACTCGGCGCCCGCCGCGTCTGACGGCGGCTCCCAGCCTGACCGCTCACGCGATGAGGTCGAGACGGGTCGGCTGGCGCAGGCCGAAGTCGCGCTCCAGCGACCAGGCGGCGCGGGCGAGGCTCGCGAAGTACGCGCGGAAATCCAACGTGTGCTTGAGGTCGCCCTCCTGGAGGTCGGCAAGCGACGGCGTCGTCCCCTGCAAGCCACCCTTCACGCCGCCGCCCATCACGAAATGCGGCGCGGCCGTGCCGTGGTCGGTGCCGCCGCTGGCATTCTGGCGCGCCCGCCGGCCGAACTCCGAGTAGGTCGCGACCAGCACGTCGTTCCATCGGCCAGCCGCGATCAGATTGCGGCGCAGCGTGGCGAGGCCCTGGCCGAGCTGACCCAGCAGTCGGTCGTGAGTCTGGAGCTGGTTGGCATGGGTGTCGAAGCTCCCGATCGCCACCTTTATGGCGCGCACCGGTGTTTGCGCCAGCACCAGCCGCGTCGCGAGATCGAGCTGGCGACCGAGTGTTCCTTTCTGGGCATACGACTCGGCTGGCGAGGCGCCTGCACTTAGCCGGTCACGCAAGCCGACCGCCGCCTGGTTCACCTCGGCTTGAATGCCCAGCACGTGACGCAACGCCGGATTGGCGCCGGCGCGCTCGCGTTCCATCGGCTTCAGCTGGCTCGCCTGGCGCAGGAAGCTCTCGGCATCCTGCATCACCACGGTGCGCAGGCCGGGACCGACCATCGGCAACGCATTGGTATCGACCACGATGCCCTCGACGCCGGGACCCGCCGGCCGGGGCACGTCTTTGAAGGCCTGCGCGATCCAGCCTTCCGACAGCGTCTGGTTGGACGCCGACGCGGTGTCCCAGATTTCGATCGAACGGAAATGCGAGCGGTTGGGATAGGGGTATCCCAGCCCCTGCACGATCGCGAGGTCCTTGGCCTGCCACGATGCCATCAGCGGCTCGAGCTTGCCGTGCAGGGCGAGACGCTCGTCGAGCGGTACGACCTGCTCGCGTGAGAGGCCGATGCCCGGCCGCAGTGTGCGATAGAGCGGGTCGGCATAGGGCACGAGCGTGTTCAGCCCGTCATTGCCGCCTTTGAGTTCCACCAGGATCAGGATGCGATCGCGCGCCATGGTGTGGCTCACTTCAGCTGGTAGGCGGGATCGAGGAGGGCCTGCGCCACCGCGACGCCGGGCGCTGCCATCTCGATGTCGCCGAGCGGCGCACGCGCCAGCAGCGCCTGGACGAGCTGTGGCGGGTCGACGCCGCGCAGGCTCGGCCCCAGCCGCGCCTCGGCGCCGGCACCCCGCAGGCTGCGCCCCTCGACCGGACGCCCGTCCATCCCGGCCATGTCGCGCGGCGCCATGGCCTGCCCGTCCCGCGTCGGTCCGCGCATGCCGCCGCCCAGCCCCTCCATCACCGAGACGGTCGTCGCCTCGACGATGCGGCGCAGCTGTTGCTGGCGCAGCAGCAGCGTGTGGGTGGAGATCCACGCCGTGCCGCCCGGCCAACCCTTGACGTTGGGTGGATCGAACGGCACCTGCCCCTGCCCGCTCATCATCCGCACGAGCTGGGTCTTTTCGGGCACCGGCAGACCGAGCACGCGCACGGTGCCAACGATCAGGTCGGCCGGCGACTTGATCAGCGCGGCGCGGTTGGCCGGATCAAGGAAGGCGGGTGACGTGAAGAGCGCACGCAGGAGCGGCCGCATCTCGTAGCGGGCGCCACGCAAGACGCCGGCGAGCCGCTTCACTTCGCGCGCATCGGGCTCCAGCGAAACGAACTCGCGCCAGAGCTTTTCGACCAACGTCTCGGCGGTGCGCGGGTGGGCAAGAAGGATATCGAGCACGGCATCGCCATCGAAGGACCCGCGCTTGCCGAGAAAGACCTTCTCGCCGCCATCGTGTTGGGCGGCGTTGAACTGGAACGCAAAGGTTTCGCGATCGATCGTGCGACCGGTGAAGGCGCGGGCGGCGGCCTTGATGTCGGACTCGCCGTAGTGGCCCTCGCCCAGGGTGAACAGCTCAAGGAGCTCACGGCCGAAATTCTCGTTGGGATTGCGCGCCACGCTGCGCACGCCGTCGAGATAGACCAGCATCGCCGGATCGCGCGCGACGGCCTTCAGCAACGTCGCGAAATTGCCGAGCGCGTGGGCACGGTACAGCTCGTTCTGGCGATAGAGCGCCGGTACGTACCGCACCTTCTGGAAGCCGCTGGTGAAATGGTTGTGCCAGAACCAGGTCATGCGTTCGACCAGCGGCCGCTCGCTCACCAGCATTTCGGCGACCCACCAGTTGCGCAGCTCGCGGGCCTGCTCCTGCAGCGGCCGCAAGATCTGAAGCGTGCGATCGCCCTGCCCCTTCTTGCCGGCCTCCTGCAGCTCCCGGATGCGCTCCGGCCCCTCGGTCACCCATTCGGGCACTGGCGTCGTGGCCTTGTGCGGGCGCGCGTCCAGCAGACGGTCGAGAACCGCGCCATAGTCCATCGCCGCCGTCGCGGCGATCTCAGCCGGGGTCGGGCCCCAGGCCGTGCGCAGCAGCAGGTGCCGAGCGAGATCGCTGCCCATCGGTGCCGCCCAGGCGACGCGCGGGACCATCGCCAGCCCGCCTGACGCGGCGGCGAGCCCGACGAGATGGCGGCGGCCTATCCGACTCATGCTGCACCTATTGCTGCTGCGGACGCGGCGGCGGCGAACGCTGGCCACCCGGGCCGCCCGGCCTCGGTCCGCGTGACCCCGGCCCCGGACCAAACCCCAGCAGCCGATCGGCCATGCTCGCCTGCAGGCGCTCGCGCTGGTCGTCGCGCAGGTAGCCGCTCATTTCGGAGACGACGCGCAGGTTCTCCTTCTGGGATTCCACCCGCAGCTGGGCGGAGCGTTCGAGGATGGCGTCGATCTTCTGATAGCTGGGCTGGGTTTGCTTCAGCTCGGCCACCGCCTGCTGGCGCAGTGTTGAAAGCTCGCGACCGCGCTCGCGCCGGTTGGGGCTGCGGCTGTCGGCGATCGCCAGGAAGCGCGCGCGCTGCTGCTCGTCGAGCTCGAGGTCGCGCATCATCGCTTCAAGCGGCGGCAAGGGCGGTCGCGCGCCCGGCGTCAGGTGCACACCGGCGTTCATGCCCTGCATCGGCGCGATCGTCGGCGGCTTGACCCAGGCGTTCCAGACGAAGCCCGCCAGCACGAAAGCGTTCACCGCCGCCGACAGGCCGAACAGGATCCAGGGAAGTCGCGATGTCATGTCAGCCTCCCTCGCCAAGAAGATCGTCGAGCGCACTCAGCGGATCGGCAGCGAACGCCGCTCCGGCCTGGCGATCGAGCGCATAGGACGTGCCGAGACCGCCGCCCATGGTGAACCCGCCGGCCGAGAGTACGATGGCCAGCACCGCGACACCGGCCGCCTGCACGGCCTTGCGGAAGCCGCCGAACAGGAACTCGGCCAGCAGCGAAGGCCCACGCGCTGCGGCGCGCTCCGCCTCGAAGCCGACCAACGCCTGAGCCCGCACGACGAGCCGCTGCGGCGCCGCCGGCAGGGGTTGGCCCAGAACGAAGGCCAGGTCGCGCGCTGCGGCAGCCAACGCCGGGTCGGCCGCCATGGCGGTCTCGAGAGCCCGCGTCTCGGCCTCGGACAGCCGGCCGTCGAGCCAGGCGGCGAGCGCCTGATCGGAAACGGAGGGGGCGGACAGGGTGGTCATGGAAAGCTCCTGAATTTCATACGTAACTTGGGGCCGGGTCATCCCCGCTCTAGGAAGAATCGATCCGGAAATGTTCTCGCAGCCGCAGCAGAGCCTTGTGATGGGTGCTCCGCACGGTCTGTGCGTCGACGCCCAAATCGGTCGCGACTTCGGCCACATCGCGGTCCTCGTCGTAGAGAAGGCGGAGGATCAAGGTCTGGCGCTCGGTCAGAAGTCCCTGGGGAATAACGATTTTCTCGACATGCTTGTCCTCAACGGCCAGCGCGGATTCCGGAGCATCCTCCAGCGCCTCGGTCGCCTGCCGGCGGCGGCGGACATGGTCGATCGCGGCCGAGCGCGCCACCACCGCCAGCCAGGTGGAGAGCTTCGCCCGCGCCGGATCGTAGGTCTTGAGGAGCCGCATCTCCTGGGCGCAGAGGCGGACAAAGACATCCTGGGCGGCGTCCAGCACGTCGTCCTCACCCAGCCGATAGGAAGCGAGTGCGCGGCGCACCACAGCGTTGATCAGCGGCGCCGCCGCGACCACGAAGCCGTCCCAGGCGCGTTTGCTGCCCGCGGTGAGGCTACGCAGGTCGGTGTCATTCAGTTCCGCCACGCGCGCCAGTGTAGGTCGCGACCTCCGGACGCGCCACTGCGGCCGCGCGCCGTTGTCGTTTGTGCCGGCGCGTCGGGCCGGTAAAGTCCGCCGGACATGAACCGGAGGACATCGTTCCGATGAGCGAATCGCTGACCAGGCAGCAGAAGATCGTCAAGGACGCCGCGCGCGGGAGCGGCGTCGTGGTGGCGCAGAATGTGCGCGCGGCCGAAGTCGGCACCGAGGTGCTGCGGGCCGGCGGCAACGCCATCGACGCCGCCGTCGCCACCGCCATGGCGCTGGGCACGCTGGAACCCTGGATGAGCGGCATCGGCGGCATCGGTTTCATGACCGTATGGGACGCCAAGGCCGGCCGCGCCTGGACCATCGACTACGGTCCGATCTCGGCGCGTGGCCTCGATCCCGCGACCTACCCGCTGACGGGCGAAGGGGCCTCAGACCTGTTCGGCTGGGCGCCGGTCGTCGGCAACCGCAACATCCACGGCTACCACTCGATCGCCGTGCCCGGCCAGGTCGCCGGCATGGCGCTGGCCCTTGAGCGCTTCGGCACGATGAAGTGGAAGGATCTGCTGCAGCCGGCCATCAAGCTAGCCGAACGCGGCATGGAGCTCGACTGGTACATGACGCTCCTGATCGCGACCAGCGCGCGTGAGCTGTCGTTGTTTCCGACCTCGCGCGCCACCTATCTGCCGGGTGGGCATCCGCCGGTGCAGGACTGGGCGGCCAGCCGCAGCTTCCTGAAGCTCGGCAATCTCGGCACGACCATGCGCCGCCTGGCCGAAGGTGGTGTGCGCGACTACTACGAAGGCGACCTCGCGCGCGACATCGTGGCCGACCTCAACGCGGGCGGCTCGCCGATCTCATTGGCCGATCTGGCGGCCTACAAGGCGCGACTGGTCGATCCGCTCTCCTTCGAGCACAACGGCACCACGATCAATGTGGCGGGCGGATTGACCGCCGGCCCGACACTGCGCCGCGCGCTGGAGTTGACCGCCGGCCGCACCCGCGGCTCGGGCGCGCCAGATGCCGCGTTCTTCGTCTCCGTCGCAGAGTCCATGCATCGCGCCTACGAGGAGCGCCTCGCGACCATGGGTGAGAAGCCCACCGATTCCTGCACCACGCATTTCTGCGCCGCCGACCGGCACGGCAACATGGTGGCGCTGACTCAGACGCTGCTGTCGCTGTTCGGCAGCCGCGTGATGCTGCCGCATACTGGCATCCTGATGAATAACGGCATCATGTGGTTCGATCCCGAACCCGGAAAGCCGAACTCCATCGCGGCGGGCAAGCGGCCGCTCACCAACATCTGCCCCGTCGTTGCGAGCAAGGACGGCAAGGCCCTGTTCTGCATCGGCGCCTCGGGCGGGCGGCGCATCGTGCCGGCGGTGGCACAGCTTTCGATGATGATGATCGATCGCGGCCTCGATGTGCATACCGCGTTCCACACACCGCGCATCGACATTTCCGGCGTCGGACCGATCCGCCTGAACCGCGACCTGCCCGACGCCGTCAAGCGCGCCATTGCCGAGAAGCTGCCGACGACCAACGTGGCCAACGTCGTCTATCCGCTGAACTTTGCCAACCCGTCCTGCATCGCGCGCGACCCGGCGACCGGCCTGCTCACCGGCATGAACGAGGTGCAGTCGCCCTGGGCGGGCGGAGCCGCGGTATGAAGCGCGCGCTTCCGCTCCTGCTGGCGTTGGCGCTCGCTCCTACGACCGCGCCGCGCGCGCAGGACCTTGCCTTGCCGATCCTGGTGCCGCTCACCGGCTTCGCCGCGCTGGAGGGCACCAGCCAGCGCAACGGCGCCCTGCTGGCGGCGCGCGAGATCGGCGACATCGCCTTCAAGCCCGAGGTGCTGGACACCCAGACCACGCCCGAAGGCGCCATCGCCGCCTGGAGCCGCGCGGTTGGCCCGGGCAACCTGCCGCCCGCCGTCGTGGGACCGATCCTGGGCACTCAGATGCTCGCCCTCCTGCCGCTCGCCCAGCAGCGCGGCGTGTCCATGCTCACCGTCTCGGGAACGGCACGGCTGTCGGAGATGGGCAACCCGCAGCTCTTCCGCTTCTTCCCGTCCGACCAGGTGGTGAAGGTGGCGCACGCCCGTTACGTGGCGCAAACGCTCGGCGCACGGCGCCCCGCCGTCATCTTCCAAAGCACGGCCTACGGCCAGTCGGGCCGCGAGCAGCTCGCGCGATCCTTCGCCGAGCTCGGCACGCCGCCGGTGCTGGAGGAGAGCGTCGGCCCGCAGGTGAATGACCTCACGCCCGCACTGGTGCGCGCGCGGGCTGCCAACGCCGACGTGCTCGTGCTGCACCTTCACGCGCCCTCGACGGCGCTTGCGGTGCGCCAGGCGCGTCAGTTGATGCCGTCGCTGCCGATCGTGGCCGGCTCCGCCATGCACCAGCCGGCGACGGCGGCGCTCCTCGAACCGGCCGAACTGAAAGGCATCTGCGCCGAAACCGCGTCCTCGCCGGTGAGCGCGATCAGCCTGCCGATGCGGGCGTTCCTCGACGCCTATCGCGCGCAGTGGCGGGGCGATCCCGACGCCTTCGCCGCCGCCCAGTACGACTCCGTGCACATGCTGGCCCGCGTGATCCGCCGGCTGCGTGCCGCCGGCAAGCCGGCCGACGCCGCCTCGGTGCGCGACGGCCTCGCACGCGAGGAGTGGCGCGGCGTCGCGGCCTCCTACCGCTCCGACGGACGGGGCAACATGGCCCACGAAGCCGAGATCGTCTGCTACGACGGGCTGAGCCGCGTCCCCAAACTCGCCACCCGCTTCTCGTTCCCGCCGGGCTGAGACCCGCGCGGGCTAGAAGCTGAAGCCCAGGCGGAATTGCAGCGTCCAGATGTCGAGCCCGACGAGGCCCAGCGAATCGTAGCTGCCCTAGAGGCGCGCGCTCAGCCCGTCGCGGCTCTGCACGCTCAACCCGCCGCCCAGCGAGCCCGAGACATTGCCGCGCGTGGCCACCTGCACGCCGTTGTTGAACACCGCGGTGGAGCTGTTCACATAGTTGATGTTGAGCCGACTGGTGGCGAAGGGCTCGATGTCCCACGCCCCGTCCGCGCTCTTGAAGCGATAACCGATCTCCGGCCCCGCCGCGATCGTGCCGAAATTCACGGTCTGCTCGGGCACCCGCGTGCCGGCGCTGTCGACGTAGGATTGCTGCTGCTCGGTGCCGTAGCTGAGCGACACCGAGGGCTGGAAGCGCCACGGTCCCTCCTGCCATTGGCCGGTCACCGCGCCGCCCATCAGGAAGCGCACCGCCGCGAAGCGCGCCGACACCCCGGCCGCCGGATTGCTGTCGTAGCTGAGCGACGAGATCGCGCCGAACAGCGTCGCCGTCACGTTGGGATCGAGCCGCACATTGGCATAGGGCGCCAGCGAGAGCCCGATCGTGCCGATCCGCGTGCTGGGTGCGCCCAGCCGGGTCTCGAAGCTCTCGACCGCGCCCGACAGGCCGCCGGTGATCCAGGGCGCGAAGCGATAGTCGAAACCGACCGCGCCCACGAAGCCCGCGCTGTTGCTGTTGGCCAGCCGATCCCGCACGCCGGTGAGACGCCCCTCGCCCCAGACATTCCACTTGCCGGCCATCGCGTCGCGCAGCGGGTTCGATCCATCGGGCCGCTGCGCGAGTTCATAGAAATCCGCGATGTCGAACCGCAGGCGCGAGGGTCCGCCCGTGGGCCGCGTCGGCCGACCATCCATCGCGAGTGCATCCTGCTTCTCCAGTGATGCCTCCAGCGCGCTCCGCATCGCCGCCCGCCGCGCCGCCGCTGAGGCTGCCGGCGGGGCGGGGAGCGGTGCGACACGTTCGGCGCTTTGCGACTCCGCCCGTGCGCGCTCCAGCTCGGCCTTGATCGAATCGCGCTCAGCGCGGGCGTTGTTGGCCTCGCTCTCGGCCCGATCGACCCCCCTGCTCTCGATCTCTACCCTATCAAAGGCCAGTTGACGCTCACGCTCTGCGCGCTGCACGCGTGGATCCTTGTCCGCCTCCTGTTGCAGCCTGAACTGATTGGCGTTGTTCTCACGCCGCTCCGCTTCGGCGCGCGCCACCCCGGCCTCGAGCAGTTGCTTCTCTCCGGGACCGAGATTGGGGTTCTTGAGCTGCTCACGGAAGTCCCGCACCAACTCATCCAGGCGGTTTGCGTCCGCTTCGAGGTCGCGCAGTTCAGGGATCGCCTGCCGGCGCGCTTCCGCGCGGGCCTCCTGGGCGGCTTTCGCCCTTTCGGTAGCGCGCTCCAGCTCCTCGCGCTGCTCTTTCTCGGCGGCCTCCGCCTCGACCACCCGCTGCTCAGCAGCCCGCAGCCGCGCCTCGATCTCCGGACAGCGCGGGCAACCGCGCGGCGCCGGCGGGTTGTCGATCGGCGTGGTCGGAGGCAGTTGAGAGGCAATACGGAAGAACTCGAAGGACGCGTCCGCCACGAAGCCGGCCTGCGCGTGCGCGATCCCGGCGTTGAGCTGAGTCTGGAAGCTTGCCCCCGTGGCACCGCCCACGCGGCAGGTGAAGGTGAACGTGCCGGCGCCTGCCTGCCCGTTGCCGCTCACGGTCAATTGTGATTGCCGCTCGTCGGGATAGTGATCGAGGTCGCGCCGGGCATCGCGATGCCGGCATTGGTGATCCCGGCACCCGACATGCTGAAGGTGCCGCCGGTCGACGTGACCACCGTCCCGGTGACGATCTCGCCGGCATTGTAGGGATGCGGCCCGGCATCGTTGAATATCCAGGCCCCCACCGCGGAAACCGCCGTGCTGCGCCCATTGATGAAGCTGCACCCCGCGGACAGTTGCGCGAACGCCTGTCCGCCCGACACCACCGACGCGGCCACAAAAGCCACCGCCACCCAACGCAATGCCCGCATCGTCGTCCCCCCCCCGGAGTTCTCGAACGCTTACGCGACGCCACGCGGAATTTGCGGGAGCTTCCCACCGCCCCCGCCGCAACTCAAGCCCCTCTCCCCCTTGGGGGAGAGGTTGGGTGAGAGGGTGATGCGGGACGCAGCTTGCACCGCGCGGCGCATCCTGTTCCAAGGGAGCATGGATGCGGTCCGCTCTCTCATTGAGACCCTTTGCAGTCGAAACATCGCGAGTTCAGCATGACCCTGCCAACCAAGGCCCGCGTGGTGATCATCGGCGGTGGTGTCGCCGGATGTTCTGTCGCCTATCACCTGGCGAAGCTCGGCTGGACCGATGTCGTTCTGCTTGAACGCAAGCAGCTGACCAGCGGCACGACCTGGCATGCGGCGGGGTTGATCGGTCAACTGCGTGCGACCGCGAACATGACCAAACTCGCCAAGTACAGCCAGGAACTCTACGGTTCCCTCGAAGCCGAAACGGGCGTGGCGACCGGCTTCAAGCGCATCGGATCGATCACGCTCGCCTTGACGCACGAGCGCTTCGAGGAACTGCGTCGCGGTGCGTCGATGGCGCGGGCCTACGGCGTCGACATCGAGACGATCTCCGTCGTCGAGGCCGCGCGGCGCCACCCGCTCGTCAACACGCAAGATGCCGTCGGCGCCGTCTATCTCGCCAAGGATGGTCAGGGCGATCCGGCCAACATCGCGCTGGCCATGGCCAGAGGCGCGCGCAATCGCGGGGTGGCGATCTTCGAGAACGTGAACGTCACCGGCGTGGCCCAGGCCAAGGGGCGTACCACCGGCGTCACGACGGACCAGGGTGCCATCGCCGCCGACATCGTCGTCAACTGCGCCGGCATGTGGGCACGCGACGTCGGGCGCATGGCAGGCGTGCCGCTGCCCCTGCAGGCGTGCGAGCACTTCTACATCGTCACGGAGGGGAGCGATCAGGTGCCGCGCAATCTCCCGGTGCTGCGGGTGCCCGACGAATGCGCCTACTTCAAGGAGGATGCCGGCAAGATCCTGCTCGGGGCCTTCGAGCCGGTGGCCAAGCCGTGGGCGGTCGAGGGCATCCCAGAGAATTTCTGTTTCGATCAACTGCCGGCGGACGTCGACCACTTCGCGCCGATCCTGGAGAAGGCGACGGCGCGCATGCCGCTCCTCGGCAAGATCGGCATTCACACCTTCTTCAACGGGCCGGAGAGCTTCACGCACGACGACCGCTATCTACTGGGCGAAGCGCCGCAGCTGCAGAATTTCTTCGTCGCGTGCGGCTTCAATTCCGTCGGCATCCAGTCGGCGGGCGGCGCCGGGATGGCGCTCGCGCAGTGGATCGTCGACAAGGCCCCGCCGTTCGATCTGTGGGACGTCGACGTGCGACGCGTGTTTCCCTATCAGGCGACGAAGTCGTTCATCCAGACGCGGGTCACGGAAACACTCGGTCTGCTCTACGCCGACCACTTTCCGTACCGCCAGTACGCGACGGCGCGCGGCGTGAGGCATACGCCGTTCTACGAGCAGCTGAAGGCCGCGGGCGCCTGCTTCGGCGAAACGGCCGGATGGGAGCGCGCGCACTGGTTCCTGCCGGACGCGGCGCGGCGGCGGGGCGACCAGGCCGAGTATCGCTACACCTGGAGTCGCCCCAACTGGTTCGAGTATTCCGCCCAGGAACACCGGGCGGTGCGCGAGGCTGTCGGCATGCTCGACATGAGCGCGTTCGGGAAGTTCCGCGTAGACGGCCCGGATGCCGAAGCGGTCCTGCAACGCCTCTCGGCGAACGACGTCTCGGTTCCCGTCGGCAGGCTGGTCTACACGCAATGGCTCAACGAGCGCGGCGGGGTTGAAGCCGACCTCACCATCACCCGCCTCGGCGAGACGTCGTTTCTTGTCGTCACCTCCGCCGCCTGCAGCGTGCGCGACTTCGCCTGGCTGCAACGGCACATCCCGGACGGCGCGCGATGCGTCGCGCTCGACGTGACGAGTGGCGAGGCGTGCCTTGCGGTCATGGGGCCGCGGGCGCGCGACCTGTTGCAGCCGCTCACGACGTCAGACCTGTCGAACGCCGCGTTCCCGTTCGGCACGGCGCAGACGATCGAGCTCGGCATGGCGCACATTCGGGCGCATCGGGTGACCTATGTCGGTGAACTCGGTTGGGAACTCTACGTGCCGACCGAGTTCGCCCGGCATGTCTTCGAAACGATCATGGCGGCCGGCACCGCCCATGGCCTCCGCCTCGTCGGCATGCATGCCATGGACAGCCTGAGGCTGGAGAAGGCGTATCGCCATTTCGGCCACGACATCGGCGACGAAGACAACGTGCTCGAAGCGGGTCTGGGGTTTGTGGTGAAAGCGAACAAGCCGCGCCTGTCTTTCGGCGACTTCATTGGTCGCGACGCGGTGCTGCGAAAGCGCGAGACGGGCCTCGCGAAGCGGCTGCTGCAGCTCAAGCTGCTGGATCCGGCGCCGCTGCTCTATCACACCGAGCCGATCGTCATGGACGGCAAGGTCTCCGGGTACCTGACGTCCGGCGCCTATGGCCATACCCTGGGCGCCGCGATCGGGCTTGGCTATGTGCCCTGCCAGCCGGGGGAAGCGCCCGAGGCGGTCCTTGAGCATCGGTTCGAGGTCGAAGTGGCGGGCGAGCGCTTCGCGGCCGCAGCCAGCGCGAAGCCAATGTACGACCCTGCCGGCGCGCGGCTGCGCCTTTGATCAGGGCCTCACGTCCGCGTGCGATTGCTTCGAACGGGTACGTCGGGAGTTGGAAGCAAGCGGGAGGGGGTCATCACGTGACGTGAAGGCGCGTCGGCGTCGTCGCGGTCCGCCGATCGGCAGAGAAACGCCTTCGCGGCTGGTGGGCGCCCCGGCCGGCCGCCGGCACCTCGCCGCTACGCCGCCCAGACGCCGATTGGCGCCGCTCGCCCGCGCAGGCTGAGATTGGGCACGGATCGGAAGTTGCCTCTCAACCCGCTGTCGGCGACGCGCGACATCACCGCATCGCTGGCAACGATGCGGCAGCCGAGTTCGCGGGTCGCAGCCTCCAGCCGGCTCGCCACATTGACGGCGTCGCCCAGAGTCGCAAATTCCAATCGCCGTTCCGAACCGATGTTGCCGAGAATGGCCGACCCGAAATGGACGCCCACGGAGATGGACACCTCGGGCGCTTTGGACGCCGCCAATTCGGCGTTGATCGACGCTATGCCATCGACAATGTCTCTGGCCGCCGCGATTGCGTTTGCGCAATCTGACGGCGAAACATGGGGCGTACCGAAGGTCGCCATCACGCCGTCCCCCAGGTACTTGTCGAGGGTGCCGCCGTTGGCGAAGACTGCCTGTTCGAAGACGCATGACAGCGCCTGAGCAGTTGCATCACCAACTCGGGCCGCTCGCGCTCGGCAAGTTGGGTAAAGCCGACGATATCGGCGAACAGCACCGCAATCTCCTGGGATCGCACCGCGCCGACACTGCTGCTGCCGGATGCCAGCTGATCCACGAGCGATGGCGGAAAATACCGCGAAAGATTGGCGCGCTCCGCGGCGAGGGCTGCCTGGCGGATAAGGAGGGCGCGCGACCGCTGTCCGCGCAGGGCAAGAATTGCCGCCACGAGGAAGAAGATGACCATCTCCTGCACGCGGATCGGCCACACCACGGAGTTAGGGTCGACAAACTCCAGCATGCTCGGGACAGTGGCGAAAGCGGCGGCGGCCTTGCTCCCCAGCTGGGCGTCTGTCGTGCCGAACAGCTCGACGCCCAGCACTGACAGAAACCAGATGACCACGAAGGCTTGCCCCATGGTGAGGATGGTCCGCCATGAATAACCCAGCGTCGCCACCGCCAGGATGATGAAGAAGTACGGGAAAGTCTCGAATCGATAGATCATCGCGGTGGGATAGCTGCTCGACGCGAAGGGATTCGGAACGGTCAGTGTCATCGCCAGCAGCAACAGGTCGGCGAGGATCAGCGCGAGTTCGACGCGGGAATGGCCCACTCTGGCATATCGCAACTGGGCCCAGCCGAGGGCGATGAAGACCAGCAGGAGTCCAAGGTGGTACAGAACACTCCAGGTGGGATTCTGGAACGTGATCAGGATGCCGCACGCCAGGAGTGCGGCCGTTCTCGCCCAGGCGGCGATCAGCTGCCCTTCAAGCTTCTCCTTCAGCAGGGCTTCGCCGAGAAAAGGGTTCCTGCGTGCTGTTTCTTCTTCCTCGGCGCGCCGGGAGCGCAGGTCGCGGAGGGTGCTGACAATGCTAGGCGGCAACATTGAAGCGACACTCCCGCATTGAAGCCGAAACGGTTCAAACGTTAGCAGTCCCACCGGTTTCGGGACAGCCATCGGCGGTCACCCCCGTTCCCCCGCTCCTTCAGTCCGTACGACCTTCCGGACGACGGTTGACCCCTCGGCCTGCGCTTCCTCGCCGGCTGCTCCCGCGGGCCGGTCCGCGACGCGCGGGCAAGTCAGCGTCGCGTCCGCCCGCCGCCCCGCGCTTGCGACCGGCCCCCGCCGGCCATGCTCCCGCTGACTTCACCAGGGGGGTCCAGCGACCGATCAACCGGACCACTTCGTGGGGGCCGATCAGTCGGCTTTTCCGTCAGAGAAGCGGGAATCGCGCCATGCGAGCGCGGCCTTCAGGCCCTGATCCTTGCGGAGACGATTGAACTCGGCTTTCTCAGCACTCGGGGTGGCGTTGAGGATGACGTCGATGTCCAACGAGGCACGCAGCGCATCCCGCATCCCCATGATCTCGTAGGTGCGGTTCATCGCGCGCTTCGTGAAGAACACGGAGGGGCCCGCGGCCGCCGCGATGTCCAACGCCATGCGCCGGCCGGACGCCAGGAGTTCGTCTTCCGGTACGACGTGATTGACGATTCCGATGGCGTGCGCTCGCGCGGCGTCCATCTTGTCGTTGCCCGTCAACAGCATTTCCTTGGCATGCTTGGGCAACACGATCCAGGGCAACAGCATCGCGACGATGCCGGTGCCAAAACGCACCTCCGGCTCCCCGAACCGCGTCCCCTCGGCTGCCAAGGTGATGTCGCAGGCAAGCGCGACTTCGAAGGCGCCGGCCATGCAGAAGCCATGCACCAGAGCGATGGTCGGCTTCGGACAATCCCAGAACGCCATGATGAAATCGAATTGGCGCTCCATCTGGCGTCGAATGTGATCGACTGTCGACATGTCTCGTTGCGCCGAGGCCTTCATGTCGAAGCCGGCCGAGAAGGCACGCCCCTCGCCCCGGATCAGGATCGCGCGAACACGATCGTCCTCGGCCAACTCGCGCAGCGCCGCCCTGCATTCGTCCATGGCCTCGTTGTGAAAGGCATTCAGGACGTGCGGGCGGTTGAAGATGAGCGAGGCGACGGGTTCTTCGATCTCGACCTTGATGTGATGCCGGGTCATCGCCTGCCTATAGCGTGGTTGCGGAGAGAAGCTGGGGCTCCCGAAGAGAGCTTCGGGGCTTCATGGCCCAGCGGCAAGAGTGTCGTATTCGATGCGCCGTTGAGGGATCTGCGACGAAGAGAACCAACGTTTGGATATGGCTCGTCCGACGTCGTGATGACCGGCCTCCAGTTGAACCCGGCGGCTCCGGCCGAAGCAGCCCAGGTAGAGGGCGGTGCGCGATGATCCCGCGCCACCATCGCCGTCAATGTTGTGCGCGCGCCGTCGGCTTCGGGACAAGCTCCTCAGCCTTGTAGCGCTTCCTTGCCATATAGGTCCCGCTTGCAAGCAATGTGGACCAGTTCAATGGGGGGTAGCGAAGGCCGCGCGGCGACATCGCGCGGGAGCCCGTGTTCGACGGGAACACTGCGCCTCAGCCATCTGTCAGAGCGCAAGCCTTCCGCTCGACACCAACGTCTTCGATCTGATCATCAAGGCGACCAAGAAACCGTTCGAGGGGCGTGCGTGACGCCACTCAAGCCGACAGCGTCCCCTGCCTTGAACGGAGCAACAGCTGGCGCGCGACGGCCTTGGCCCCGCCGATGTCGAGGTAGACGTAAGTCTCCGCGCCCGCTTCTGACGGGCACGACCAGAAAGAGGCGACCGACGGAATCGCCAAGGGAAACAACGACCTCATCGATGTTTCGGAGGTGAGATAGCCTTCCCAGAACGGTGTGGTCTCAGGCGCACTGGGCGACGTAGGCTAGGGGAACCCCATGCCCCTCCTCGACATCGTCGACCTCGCCGCCACCTTCGTCTTCGCCTGGAGCGGTGCCGCGCAAGGAGTCCGGCGCCGGCTCGACCTGTTCGGCGTGCTGGTGGTCGCCTGGGCGGCCGCGGTAGCGGGCGGGATCGTGCGCGATCTGCTGATCGGCGCGGTGCCGCCGGCCGCGATCGCCGACGGGCGCTATCTCGCCGTGGCCACCGTGGCGGGCCTGCTGGGCTTCGCGGCCGCCGGCTGGGCCGGCCGGTTCCAGACCCTTGTCCTGCTGCTCGATGCCGCCGGCCTCGCCCTGTTCGCGGTCTCCGGCACCCAGAAGGCGCTGGCGGCCGGCCTCGATCCGGGCATGGCGGCGGTCCTGGGCACGTTGACCGGCGTGGGCGGCGGGGTCGCCCGCGATCTCCTGACGCTGCGGGTTCCGGTGATCCTGCGGGCCGAGCTCTATGCCGTGGCGGCACTGGCCGGTGCGGGCGTGGTCGCGTTGGGCCACTGGTGGGGGGTCGCACCGCTTCTGGCACAAGGGGTTGGGGCCGCGCTCTGTCTCGGCCTGCGCCTGGGCTCGATCTATGGCGGCTGGCACCTGCCGCGCGCCCGGCGTTGATGCGTTTGCGGTTCCCTCGCGGGCAAAACCGCTCTAAACACCCGCGTTCCGTTTTGTCGCAGGCGCGTGGGGGAAAGCAGCATGGCGGCGAAAAAGACCCAGAAGGTGGCCGCCAAGCCGGCGTCCAAGGTGGTGGCGACGAAGCCCGCTCCGAAGGGCAACGGTCGGCTGACCAGTCGTGCCACGGGCACCGCCGAGGCGCGCGAGACGGCCAAGCTGCTGCTCGACATCCAGGCCATCCATTGCCGGCCGGAGAATCCCTACATCTTCACCTCGGGCCGGGCGAGCCCGGTCTACATCGACTGCCGCAAGCTGATTTCCTTCCCCGAGGCGCGGGCCAAGATCATGGCGCATGCCTTCAAGTCGATCGGCAAGACGATGGGCTGGAGCAAGATCGACGTGGTGGCGGGCGGCGAGACGGCGGGCATCCCCTTCGCGGCCCTGCTGGCGGCACTCGCGAAGAAGCCGATGGTCTATGTGCGCAAGCAGCCCAAGGGCTTCGGCCGCATGGCCCAGATCGAGGGCGACCTGAAGCCGGGCAAGCGCGTGCTGCTGGTCGAGGATCTGGCGACCGATGGCGGCAGCAAGCTGGTGTTCATCGATGCGCTGCGCCGCGCCGAAGCCAAGGTGAGCGACTGCTTCGTGATCTTCCACTACGGCATCTTCCCCGCGAGTGTGGAGACCTTGTCGGTCGCGGGCGTGAAGCTGCATGCGCTCGCCACCTGGTGGGACGCGCTGGAGGCGGCCGAGAAGCACCGCTACTTCGACGAGAAGGGGCTGAGCGAAACCCGCGCCTTCCTCGAGGCACCGGAGCAATGGTCGGCCAATCATGGCGGCCGCCCCCCGGCCCCGCGCCCCGGCTTCTCGCGCTAGCTTTCACGGACCACGCCACGCCGCCGGCGGTTGACCGGCCGGCGTCCATCGATTGCACGCGCGCTCGCGCGGTGCCACGGTCCGCGCCATGAGTCGCGTTCTCGCCGTCCTGGTCGCGTTGATTCTGCCGTTCACGCTCACCACGCCCGCCCGCGCCAAGGACGAGCTGGTCGTGGCGATGACGCAGTATCCCGCCACCTGGAATCCGGTGATCGGCTCGATGCTGGCGAAGTCGCTGATCCAGAGCATGACGCGCCGGCCCTTCACCGCCTGGGATGCCGACTGGAAGCTGCGCTGCCATCTCTGCGTCGAGGTGCCGACGCTGGAGAACGGTCGCGCTCGGCGTGTCACGCTCGAGGGCGGCAAGGAGGGCCTTGAGGTCGATCTCGAGATCCAGCCGGCCGCGCGCTGGGGCGACGGGGTGCCGGTGAGCGTGCGCGACGTCGCCTTCACGCTGGAGGTCGGCAAGCACCCGCTGTCGGGCGTCGCTTCGGCCGAGGGCTATCGCCGCATCCTCGCGATGAAGCCGCACGACGACAAGCGCTTCACCCTTACCTTCGATCGCGTCACCTTCGACTACAGCAACATCGACCTGCAACTCCTGCCCGCGCATATCGACAAGCCGGTGTTCGACGCCGATCCGGCGGAGTATCGCAATCGTAACCGCTTCGATACCGACAGCACGAACCCGGGCCTCGCGCACGGGCCGTATCGCTTCGTGCAGGTCGTGCCCGGCAGCCAGATTGTGCTGGAGCGCAACCCGACCTGGTGGGGCCCGACACCGCACTTCCGGCGGATCGTGGTGCGCATCGTCGAGAGCACGGCGGCCCTTGAAGCCAACCTGCTGTCGGGCAGTGTCGACTATGTGCTGGGCGAACTCGGTCTAACCCTCGACCAGGGGCTGCTGTTCGAGAAGCGCCACGGCCAGCGTTTCGACGTCGTGCACAAGCCCGCGCTGATCTACGAGCATATCGACGTGAACCTCGACAATCCGCTGCTCGCCGACCGGCGCGTGCGGCAGGCGCTCCTGATGGCGATCGACCGCGAGGCGATCTCGCGCACTCTCTTCGAGGGGCGCCAGCCGGTGGCGCATGGCGGCGTGAGCCCGTTGGATCCGATGTTCAGCCCGGCCGCGCGGCAATACCGCCACGATCCCGCCGAGGCGCGGCGGCTGCTCGATGCCGCGGGCTTCTCCGAGTTGCGCGCCGGCGTGCGCCACAATGCCAAAGGCGATCGCTTCTCGATCGAACTGACCACGACGGCCGGCAACCGCGTGCGCGAGCAGGTGGCGCAGGTGCTGCAGAGCCAATGGCGGCAGGTCGGCGTTGAACTCCGCATCCGGGCCGAACCGCCGCGCGTGTTCTCGCAGGGGCTGAACCGGCGCGCCTTCTCCGGGCTCGCGATGTACGCCTGGGTAACGCGCCCGCAAGGGGTGCCGCGCAGCACGCTGCATTCCGGCGAGATTCCGAGCGAGGCCAATGGCTGGACCGGGCAGAACTATCCGGCCTATCGCAATGCCGAAATGGACCGTGTTCTCGACGCCATGGAGCGCGAGCTTGATGAGGGCCGGCGCCGCGCGCTGTTCGCCGAGATGCAGCGCCTGCACGCCGAGGACTTGCCGGTGCTGCCGCTCTTCTTCCGGGTCGACAGCTTCGTGATCCCCAAGAAGCTCAAGGGCGTGGTGCCGACGGGCCACGTCAACGGCTCGACACTGTCGGTCGAGAACTGGCGCTGGGTCGACTGATGGGGCGCTGGGTCGCGGCCCGCGCGGCGGGCGCGCTGGCAACGCTGCTGCTGATGAGCGTTGTGGTGTTCGGGCTGATCGGGCTGATGCCCGGCGATCCGGTCGACCTGATGGTGGCGGGCGATCCCAACATGACCAGCGCCGACGCCGCCCGGCTGCGCGCGCTCTACGGTCTCGACCGGCCGCTGCACGAGCGCTACCTCGCCTGGGCCGGCAAGGCGCTGCAGGGCGAGCTCGGGTTCTCGCGCTCCTTCGGCCGGCCAGTGCTGGAAATCCTGTGGCCCCGCCTCGGCAACACGCTCCTGCTGGCCGGCCTCGCCTTCGCGATCGCGATCGTGGTCGCCCTGCCGCTGGGCATGCTGGCTGCGCGACGGCCCGGCGGTCGCGTCGACTATTTGGTGAACCTCGCCTGCTTTGCCGGCGTCTCCGCCCCGCCCTTCTGGCTCGCGCTCCTGATGATCACGCTCTTCGCCGTGGCGCTGGGTTGGCTGCCCGCCGGTGGCATGGGCGACGTGCCGACCCAGGCCTCGTGGAGCGACGCTGCCCTCATCCGCGCGCGCCACCTCGCGCTGCCGGTCGCGACACTCGCGCTGGTCCAGATCGGCCACTACACGCGCTTCATGCGCGCGGCCATGATCGAGGCGCTGCGCCAGGACTTCATGCGAACAGCCCGCGCCAAGGGCGTGTCGGAGGCCCGCGCGGTCTGGGACCATGCCTTCGCCAACGCGCTCGCCCCCGTGCTGACTGTGCTGGCGCTGTCCTTCGGCGGCCTGTTCTCGGGCGCGCTGATCACCGAGACCATGTTCGCCTGGCCCGGCACCGGCAAGGCGATCTACCAGGCGATCCTCGAGAACGACTTCAACCTGGCGCTGGTCGGGTTGCTGATCGCGACGCTGGCCACGCTGCTGGGCAACCTGCTGGCCGACCTCGCGCAGGCCTGGGTCGATCCGCGCGTCTCGCTGACCGCCGGTCCCGGCGCATGACCGCCTCCCGCCCCTGGCGGCTTGTGGCCGCGCGGTTCGGCCGCCACCGACTGGCGCTCGCCTCGCTCGGCTTCCTGGGGGTGCTGGTGGCCCTCTCGCTGGCCGCGCCCTGGATCGCGGAGTGGCGGGGCGTCGATCCGACGGCGACCGACCTGTTGCGCCGCTTCGCCGCTCCGTCGGCCGAGCATTGGCTGGGCACCGACGATCTCGGTCGCGACCTGTTCCAGCGTTTGCTGGAGGGGGGCCGCGTGTCGCTGGCGGTGGGTCTCGCGGGCGCGCTGCTGTCCTCGATCGCCGGCGCGTTGATCGGCGTGGTGGCGGGCTATCGCGGCGGCCGGCTGGACGAAATCCTGATGCGACTGACCGACGGCATGATCGCGCTGCCGCTCCTGCCGCTCCTGATCGTTCTTGCCGCCATCGATTGGCGCAAGCTCGGTGTGCCGGCCGAAATCGCGCAGTCGGAGAGCTTCTCGCTCTACACCATCGTCGGCATCGTGGCGCTGACCGGCTGGACACAGGTGGCGCGCCTGGTGCGGGCCGAGACGCTCTCCCTCAAGGCGCGCGACTTCGCCCGCGCCGCCCGTGCGCTCGGTGCCACGCCGACCCACATCATGTGGCGGCACATCCTGCCCAACACCGCGGGCGCGCTCACGGTCGCCACCACCATGTCGATGGGCGGCCTGATCCTGTTCGAATCGACGCTGAGCTTTCTCGGTCTCGGCATTCAGCCGCCGTCCGCGAGCTGGGGCAATATGCTGACCGGCGCGCAGGACCTCCTGCACCAGGCGCCCGGACTGGCGGTGTGGCCGGGCCTGCTGATCTTCCTGACGGTGATCGCGTTCAACTTCCTGGGCGATGGGCTGCAGGACGCGCTGGACCCGCGCAGCGAACGCCGCTGAGCCTCAACGCCGAGCCCGGCAGGTTCGGCAGCTCAGCTTCGAGGCCGTTCGACGGCCGTCGGGCCGGGGCCGCGCCTCGGCGTGGCCGCAGGCGGAACAACCATCGACATGCGCCGCGATCCAGTCGGTGGGCTCGCCGCAGGACTCGCAGGGCAGGCCGCGCGGCGAGTGCACGTGGCCCCAGCCCGGCGCGCCGCAGGAAGAGATGCGCGAGCCGCCGCGCGAGACGCCAGGCAAGGGCGCGGATCGCCATCATCCGCCAGGGATTGCGGTGCGCGCGCATGTCGGGGATCAGCACCGCCAGCCCGTCGCGAGACTGCGGCGCTTCGCTCTCGATCGCCGCGCGCACCTCGGCGGCGGTCGAGAGGTTCTTGACGGGATGCGACCAGTCGTCGTTGCGCATCACGATGGCGCCACAGCGCGGCAGACCGAGCGCGGTCGCGGCGTCTTCCACGCGCGGATCGCCGGCGGCGAAGCGCTGCATGCGCCAGTTGGTGCGCTGGGTGGTGAGCGTCTCGGTCACCACGACACCGCGCTTGCGGTCGACAAAGGTCATGATCTCGACGCCGGCTGCGTTCAGCGGCACGCGGTCGATCGGCGCGTAGCTCCCCTCGCTCGCGATCGCGCAGTCGACATCCATCGCCTCGAAAGTCATGCGCGCCTTGACGTCGGTCACCTCGACCGGCGAGGCTGGCCGCGCGATGTCGCCCGAGAAGGTGCCAAGCTGGTCGGTATCAAGGCCCGTCACCTCGAGAACGCGGGCGCCCAGCAACCGCCGGAAGGGCGGCGCCACGGCGCGACCCTTGTCGTGCATGGTGGCGAGCCCGATGACGGCGCCCGCGTAGGGATGCGCCGACGCGATCAATCGGCCGCCCGCGGCACGGCCTCGCGGGCGAGCTCGCGCTCGACCAGTGTCGCCCAGTAGGAGGCGCCGATCGGCAGGATCTCGTCGTTGAAGTCGTAGCCCGGGTTGTGGACCATGCAACTGCCCTCGCCGTCGCCATTGCCGATCCAGATGTAGCAGCCGGGCCTCTTGAGCAGCATCCAGGCGAAATCCTCGCTGCCCATCGCCGGAGTCGGGTTGCGATTGACGTTGCCCTCGCCCACCAGCTGGGCGGCGGCGGCCGCAGCAATCGAGGTCTCGTTCTCGCTGTTCACGGTGGCGGGATAGCGCCGCTCATAGCGCCACTTCACCACTTCCGCGCCGAAGCCGGCCGCGACCTGCCGCGCGATGCGCTCGATGCGCTTTTCGATCGCGTCCTGGACGGCGGCCTTGAAGGTACGCACCGTGCCGCGCAGGACGCACTCCTGCGGGATTACGTTCCAGGCGTCGCCGGCGTGGATCTGCGTCGTCGAGACGACGGCGGTATCCATCGGATCGACGTTGCGCGCGACAATCGATTGCAGGGCCGTCACGATGTGGGCGCCCACCAGCACCGGGTCGATGCCGTGATGCGGCATCGCACCGTGCGCGCCGACACCCTTCACCACGATCTCGAAAATGTCGTAGGCGGCCATCATCGGGCCCGACCGAACCGCGAACTTGCCGACCGGGATGCCCGGGATGTTGTGCATGCCGTAGACGTCCTGGACCGGGAACTTGTCGAACAGCCCCTCCTCCACCATCACGCGGCCGCCGCCCTCGTTCTCCTCGGCGGGCTGAAAGATGAAGTGGACCGTGCCGTCGAAATTGCGCGTCTCGGCGAGATACTTGGCAGCACCCAGCAGCATCACCGTGTGACCGTCATGGCCGCAGGCGTGCATCTTGCCCGGGATCGACGAGGCGTGGTCGAAGCCGTTGGTCTCGTGCACATCGAGCGCATCCATGTCGGCCCGCAGCCCGATGGCACGTCTGGACGTGCCCGAGCGCAGCGTGCCCACGACGCCGGTCTTGGCGAGGCCGCGATGAACCTCGATCCCGAAGCTCTCGAGCTTCTTAGCCACGATCTCAGCCGTGCGCACTTCCTCGAAGGCGGTCTCCGGATGGCGATGGATATCGTGCCGCCACTCGGTCATGTCCTTGTGGTACGAGGCGATGCGATTGATGACAGGCATGAGGCGGTCCCCGGGATGACAACCGATGGTACGGCACGCCAAAGCGGGGTCAAGGTGGATGGATTGTTCGACCGACCGCCGACGGAATGTCGAGAACGCGCCCCCTCCGAACGTCGATGTGCGGGAGATGCCCGTCCCTAGTCTTCAGCGGACGCGACGCGCTCCGGACAAGGCCCCGGCAGCCCCTACCCTCGCACCGCGTAGCTCCGCTCCTCGACCGGCAGCCTTCCCTCCTCGATCGCGTGGCAGGCGACGGTGCCGCCTTCGCTTTCGACCGGCTTGGGCCGCTCGCGGCTGCAGCGCTCGTTGGCGAAGGGGCAACGCGGGTGGAAGGCGCAGCCGGTCGGCGGGTCGATCGGGCTCGGCACCTCACCCGCGACCGGCGCGCGCTGGCGGCCGGTCATGTCGAGGTCGGGGATCGTGTCCAGCAGCATCCGCGTGTAGGGGTGCTTGGGCCGCCGGAACAGCGTGTCGGTCGGCGCCACCTCGACCAGACGGCCGAGATACATCACGCCCACGCGTGTCGAGATGTGGAACACCACGGCGAGGTTGTGCGAGATGAAGAGATAGGTGAGACCGAACCGCCGCTGCAGATCCATCATCAGGTTCAGGATCTGCGCCTGCACCGACACGTCGAGTGCCGAGGTGGGCTCGTCGCACACCAGAAACTCGGGCTGGCTCGCGAGCGCCCGGGCGATCGAGATGCGCTGGCGCTGGCCGCCGGAGAACTCGTGCGGGAACTTGCGGCCATCGGCCGGGGTGAGCCGCACCTGCCGCAGGAGATCGCCGACCCGCTGCTCAAGGTCGGCCGCGTCCTTGGCGAGGCCGAAGGCGCGGATCGGCTCGGCCACGATATCGAACACGCGCCAGCGCGGATTGAGGCTGGCGAACGGGTCCTGGAAGATCATCTGCATGCGCCGGCGCAGCGCGGCCATCTCGGCGCGCCCCCGGCTCTGCGACATATCGTTGCCGTCGAACTCGATCTTGCCCGCGGTCGGCGGATAGAGACCGACCACGAGCCGCGCGACCGTCGACTTGCCGCACCCGGACTCGCCCACCAGCGAGAAGGTCTCGCCCTTGGCGATCTCGATGTCGATGCCGTCGACCGCCTGCACGATCTGACGCGGCTTGCCCTCAAGCGCGCGCACCAACCAGGGCGGCGACACGTCGAAATGGCGCTTGAGCGCGCTCAGCCGCACCAGCGGCAAGGTTCCGCCGTCAGGCATGGGCCGCCTCCTTCGTCCGCACCGCGCCGACGCCGCCGGTATCGTGTCGCCAGCAGGCCGCGCGTGTGGCACCCGCCGCCATCAGCTCGGGCCGTTCGCGGAAGCAGCGCTCGCCCGCCTCGGTGCAGCGGGCATTGAAGGCGCAGCCGCGCGGAATCTCGGTCAGCCGCGGCATGGCACCATCGATCTGCACCAGGCGCGCAGAGCGCACGCCCATCGAGGGGATCGAGCCCATCAGGCCGCGCGTGTAGGGGTGCGCGGCGCTCTTGATGACATCGCGCACCGGGCCGATCTCGGCGATGCGACCGGCATACATGACGGCCACGCGATCGGCGGTCTCGGCGATCACGCCCATGTCGTGTGTGACCAGCATGACGGCGGTGCCATGCTCGCGGCAGAGCCGCTTCAGGAGCGCGATGATCTGCGCCTGGATCGAGACGTCGAGCGCCGTGGTGGGCTCGTCGGCCACGATCAGGCGCGGGCCCGCGCAGAGTGCCAAGGCGATCACCACGCGCTGGCGCATGCCGCCGGAGAATTGGTGCGGATAGTGGTCGATGCGCTGCTCGGCTGCAGGGATGCCGACCTGTTTCAGGAGATCGAGGGCGCGCTCGCGTGCGGCTTGTGCCGAAAGCGGCAGATGCGTCTGGATCGTCTCCACGATCTGGCGGCCCACCGTGTAGAGCGGATTGAGGCTGGTGAGCGGGTCCTGGAAGATGGCGCCGATCTTGGCGCCCCGGATGCGCCGCATGCGCTCGTACGGCAGATTGTCGATACGCTCGCCCTCCAGAAGCACCTGGCCGGCCGCGATGCGGCCCGGCGGCTCCAGCAGGCCGATGATGGCGTTGCCAGTGAGCGACTTGCCGGCTCCCGATTCGCCCACGACGCCCAGCACCTCGCCCGGCGCGATGTCGAACGACACATCGTCGACGGCAAGGAGCGTGCCCCGGCGGGTCGGGAACTCGACCCGCAGATTGCGGACCTGCAAGAGGGGCGCGGCGGGAGCGTTCATGGAGCCTGGTTACCGGAGTTTGGGGTTGAGCGCATCGCGCAGCCAGTCGCCCAGCAGGTTCACGGCCAGCACGAGGAGCGCCAGCGTCACGCCGGGGAACACAGTGATCCACCACTCGCCTGACTGCAGCACCTCGTTGCCAAGGCGGATCAGGGTGCCGAGCGAGGGCTGTGTGGACGGCAGACCGACGCCCAGGAACGAGAGCGTCGCTTCGGTGATCACCGCGAGGCCGAGATTGATGGTGGCGATCACCAGCACCGGGCCCATGACATTGGGGAGCACGTGGCGCAGCATGATCAGCACCGGCGCCAGCCCGATCACGCGCGCGGCCTGGACATATTCCTTGTTCTTCTCGACCAGCACGGAGCCGCGCACAGTGCGGGCGTACTGGACCCAGAAGCTGAGACCGATCGCACCCACAATGACATAGATCGCGATCTCATCGTGGCGCTGCACCGAGATCAGGCCGCGCACGACGCCGTCGATCAGCAGAGCGACCAGAATGGCCGGAAAGGTGAGCTGCACATCGGCCACGCGCATGATGATGGCGTCAAGGGTGCCGCCGACATAGCCACTGACCAGACCGAGCCCGATCCCCAGCACCATCGCGACCACGACCGAGGCGAAACCCACCAGTAGCGATAGCCGCGTGCCGTACATGATCGAGGAGAGCACATCCCGCCCCTGCTCGTCGGTGCCGAGCGGGAAGCGCCATTCGCCGCCCTCGCCGACCAGCACCGGCGGCTTGAGGCCATCGAGCAGGCTCAGCGTCGCGGGATCGAACGGCGTGTGCGGCGCGAGAATGGGCGACAGGAACGCCGCCGCCACGATCAGGAACGAGACGATCGCCGCGCTGACGGTAAGTGGCGAGCGCTTGAAGCTCCACCACACGTCGCTGTCGGCGGCGCGTCGCAGCCAGCCCGACACGGCTTCGGTCGCGGCCATCTTAGTGCGCTCCCTTGCCGGCGCCAACATTGGAGCGCAGACGCGGATCGACCGCGAAGTAGAGAAGATCGACCACAAGGTTGATCGCGACGAACAGGAACGCGATCAGCAGAAGGTAGGCCGCCATCACCGGAATGTCGGCGAACTGCACGGACTGGATGAAGAGCTGGCCCATGCCCGGCCAGGCGAAGACGGTTTCCGTCACAATTGCGAACGCGATGATGGCGCCAAGCTGGAGGCCTGCGATGGTGATGACCGGGACCAGCGTGTTCTTCAGTGCGTGGCCGAAATTGATCGCGCGATCGCTAAGGCCGCGGGCGCGCGCGAACTTGATGTAGTCGGTGCGCATCACCTCCAGCATCTCCGATCGCACCAGCCGCATGATGAGCGTGAGCTGGAAGAGGCCGAGCGTGATCGATGGCAGGATCAGCGCCTGAAGGCCCTTCACCGTCAGGAAATTGGTGGTCCAGCCGCCGAGAGCGACGGTGTCTCCGCGCCCGAACGACGGCAGCAGCCTAAGCATGACGGCGAAGACCAGGATCAACAGGATGCCGATCAGGAAGGTCGGGAGCGACACGCCGATCAGCGACACCGCCTGCATCACGCGACTGATCCAGTGACGGGGGTAGAGGCCGGAATAGACGCCCATGGGCACGCCCACCACCATCGCGAAGATGGCGGCACAGAGTGCGAGTTCCAGCGTCGCGGGCAGACGCTCGACGATCAGCCGGCCGACCGGCTCGGAGGTGCGGTAGCTGAGGCCGAACTTGCCTTGCGCGGCGTTGCCGATGAAGCGCACGAACTGGAGCGGCGCCGGATCGTTGAGACCGAGCTTCTCGCGCAGCTCCGCCCGCTCCTCCATCGATGTGTCCTGCCCCACCATGGCGTTGATCGGGTCGCCGACATAACGGAACAGGAAGAACGCGACGATGCCGACCGTGAGCAGGACGGCGATCGACTGCAGGAGGCGGCGGAGAATGAACGCGAGCATCGGATATGGCCGAACGGGAACCGGCCCCGCCCGCCTTCCGGGCGGACGGGGCCGGCGACCTTACGCGGTGTGGCCTACTTGACGCGAACGAAGCGCAGCGGGAACGAGTTGTCCGCGAGCTGCACCAGTTCGATGTCCTTGCGGGCCGCCCACACGACCGCCTGCTGGTGCAGGGGGATGTAGGCGAAGTCCGCCGTGTAGAGCTTGGTGGCCTCGGCGAGCATGCCGTCGCGCTTGGCCCTGTCGGTCTCGGACTCGATCTTGTTCGCGAGTTCGTCGAGTTTGGCGTTGGAGTAGCCGCTGACGTTGAACTGGCCCTTCTTGGACTGGGCGTTCGGCGTCTGGAACAGCGCCTCCAGGACGTTGTGCTTGTCGTAGGTCGCGGCCGGCGACCAGCCCAGCATGTAGAAGCTGGTCTCACCCGGCTTGAAGTCCGACTTGCGCAGGATCTTCGCGAAGTAGAGGTTGCGGGTCTGGGCGCGCAGATTCACCTTCACGCCGATGCGCGCCAGCATCGAGACGACCGCCTGGCAGATCTTCTCGTCGTTGACGTAGCGGTCGTTCGGGCAATCCATGCCGACCTCGAAGCCATTGGGATAGCCCGCGTCGGCGAGCAGCTTCTTGGCGGCGTCCGGCGCGAGCAGCGACGGCCGGTTGTCGAGCGCCTTGTTGTAACCGTTGATGCCGGGCGCGACCATGAGGTTGGTCGGGAACGACTGGCCGCGCATCACGGTCCGCTTGATCGCATCGACATCGATCGAACGGTGAAACGCCTCGCGCACGCGCTTGTCCTTGAAGGGGTTCTTACCCTTGATGTTGGACTCGAGCAGTTCATCGCGCTCCTGGTCGAAGCCGAGATAGACGATGCGCGTCTCCGGTCCCTCGATGACGGCGACGTTGGCGTCGCGCTTGAGGTTGTCGGTGTCGGCCGGCGGCACCTCGTACATCATGTGGATGTCGCCCGCCTTGATGGCCGCGACGCGGGTCGCCGGGTTGGCAACCGGGGTGAAGATCACCTCGGTGAGATTGTGGACCGGCTTGTCCCACCAGGCCGGATTCGGCACCAGCACCGTGCGCTCGCCGGCACGACGCTCCTTCAGCATGAAGGGCCCGGTGCCGTTGGTGTTGCGGGTCGCGAAGTTCTCCTCGTTCTTGGTCATGTCGGCGGCGGTGACGGTGTTGTTCTTCTCCGCCCACGCCTTGGACATGATCAGGATCGCCGCGAGCTTGTCGGCCAGCAGCGGGTCCGGATACTTGGTGTCGATCTCGATCCGACTGTCGCTCACCTTGCGCACTTCCTTCACCGAGGCGAAGTAGGCCTTCATGTTCGAGCCGCCGCTATCGGCGCGCTTGTACGAGAACACCACATCGTCGGCGCTGAAGGCCGCGCCGTCGTGGAACTTCACGCCGGTGCGCAGGTCGAAGAACCAGGTGGTCGGGTTGACGGTGCCCCACTTGGTGGCGAGCGCCGCCTCGAGCTTGAGGTCCTTGTCGCGGCGGATCAGCGGCTCGTAGATGTTGGAATTGAAGGTGAGCAGGAACGTCTCGTTGCGCGAGTACGGATCCATTGAGCTCACGTCGCCGGCATTGGCCCAGCGGAAGGTCTTGGCGTCGACGGTCGGCGCGAACGCCAGCCCCGCCGACAGAAGCGCGGCAGCAGCCGCAAAACGTCGGAATTGAACGATCATCGGTTCCCCCCAGGAATGCCGTCCGACCGGGGCCGGACGAGCATGAATGGGGCCAAAATGCCCCGTCATGGCGGGGGCGTCAATTCACAGTGCGAACCGGACGGTGCCCTCTTCGCATGGACGCTGCGGGGACCCGCCGCTATCGTGGCCGGTACCGCCAATTCCCCGGAGTCCCGCCATGAACGACGTTTCACGCAGCTTTCGCGGCAATTCCAACGCCGCGCGGGACATCGCCCATCACCTGCACCCTTACACCAACCACAAGAAGCACGAGGGCCAGGGGCCGCTGACAATCGTGCGCGGTCGCGGCGTCTATGTGATGGACGACGACGGCAAGGAATACATCGAAGGCATGGCCGGCCTCTGGTCGGCGGCGCTGGGCTTCAGCAACGAGCGGCTGGCGCGCGTCGCCTACGAACAGATGAAGCAGTTGCCGTTCTATCACGCCTTCAACCATCGCAGCCACGAACCCGCGATCGACCTGGCCGAGCGGCTGAAGGCGATGGCGCCGGTGCCGATGTCGAAGGTTTTCTTCGCCAATTCAGGTTCGGAGGCGAACGATACCGTCGTGAAGATGGTGTGGTACCTGAACAACGCGCTCGGCCGGCCACAGAAGAAGAAGATCGTCTCGCGCATCAAGGGCTACCACGGTGTCACGGTCGCGTCGGCGAGCCTCACCGGTCTGCCCAACAATCACCGCTCCTTCGACCTGCCGATCCCGGGCGTCCTGCACACCTCGTGCCCGCACTACTACCGGTTTGGCGCGGCGGGCGAGACCGAGGAGCAGTTCGCGACGCGCTGCGCCGAGGAACTCGAGGCGCTGGTGCTGAAGGAAGGGCCCGACACGGTCGCGGCAATGATCTGCGAGCCGGTGATGGCCGCGGGCGGCGTGATCGTGCCGCCGCGCGGCTACTACGAGAAGATCCAGGCGGTGTGCCGTAAGTACGACATGCTGTTCATCGCCGACGAGGTGATCTGCGGCTTCGGACGTACCGGCAATGTCTGGGGCTGCCAGACCATGGGCATCCAACCGGACATCCTCACTTGCGCCAAGGCGCTGTCGGCCTCCTTCCTGCCGATCTCGGCGGTGATGGTGAACGAGCGCGTCTATCAGGCGCTGATGAGCGAGAGCGACAAGATCGGCGTGTGGGGCCACGGTTTCACCTACTCCGGTCATCCGGTGGCCGCCGCCGTCGCGCTGGAGGCACAGAAAATCTACGAGGAGACCGATCTCTTCGGCCACGCCAAGCGACTCTCGCCGGTATTCCAGAAGCACATCCAGAGCTTCGCCGACCATCCGCTGGTGGGCGAGACGATGGGCGTGGGTCTGGTCGGCGCGATCGAGCTGGTCGCGGACCGCAAGACTCGCGTGGCCTTCGATCCGGTCGCGGTCGGTGTCGGCAACCGTGTGATGCGGCTCGCCATGGAGAGCGGCCTCATCATCCGCAACATCGGCGACCGCATCGCCGTCTGCCCGCCGCTGGTCATCACCGAGACCGAGCTGGGTGACCTGTTCGGTCGCCTGCGCCGCGCGCTCGATGCCGCCACCGATGAGTTGAAGGCCGAAGGCCACTTCAAGGGCTGAGGCGATGGCGGCGGCACCGCCGCTCGGCACCGCCCAGCGCATCCGGACACGCGCGATCTGGGCGGGCGCCTTCTTCGCGGCGTCAGTGCCGCCGGCGCTGATCGGCTTCGCCCGGACCGGCGGAACCATGGAGGAGGCCGCGCCGCTGGCGCTCGTGTTCTGGGGCCTGGGGGCGCTCTTCGCGTTGGGCGCCGCGGTCCCGACGCTCCGTCACTGGGACCAGCTGCCCGACGCGGTGCGCTGGCTGGGGGCGGCGCCGATGCTGACGGTGTCGTTCCTGCTGAGCGCGGCGCTGGTGGCGGCGCTGATCGCCTGACTGCGACATACCGGCGCCGCGACGCCGGGGCGCCTGACCGACCCTCCGGGCTGACCTAGCCTGCATCCGGGATCGCCCCCGGGAGCCACCCTCCATGGACTACAATGCCTTCTTTCAGGCCCATCTCGACCGGCTGCGCGACGAGGGACGCTATCGCGTCTTCGCCGAGTTGGAGCGCATCGCTGGCGCCTTCCCGCGCGCGCGTCACCACCGCGACGGCACCGTTCGCGAGGTCACGGTGTGGTGCAGCAACGACTATCTCGCCATGGGCCAGCACCCGGTCGTACTGGAGGCGATGCGGGAGGCGGTCGGCGCGCAGGGCAGTGGCGCCGGCGGCACGCGCAACATCTCCGGCACCAACTCGCTGCATGCCGAGCTGGAGCGCGAGCTCGCCGCACTGCACGGCAAGGAATCGGCGCTGGTCTTCACTTCGGGCTACGTCGCGAACGAGACCACGCTGCAGACGCTGGGCGCCATGCTGCCGGGCTGCGAGATCTTCTCCGACGCGCTGAACCACGCCTCGATGATCGAAGGCATGCGCCACTCGCGCGCCACCCGCCGGGTGTTCCGGCACAACGATGTCCGGCACCTCGAGGAGATGCTCGCGGGCTGCGATCCCGAGCGGCCGCGCATCGTCGCCTACGAGTCGGTCTATTCGATGGATGGCGACATCGCGCCGATCGGCGCGCTGGCCGACGTCGCGCACCGGCACGGCGCGCTGGTCTATCTCGACGAGGTCCATGCTGTCGGCATGTACGGCCTGAACGGCGCCGGTGTCGCCGAGCGCGATGGGGTGGCCGGCAAGATCGACATCGTGCAGGGAACGCTGGCCAAGGCCTTCGGCGTGATCGGCGGCTATATCGCGGCGAGTGCCGCGACCGTCGATTTCGTGCGCTCCTGCGGTTCGGGGTTCATCTTCACGACCGCGCTGCCGCCCTCGATCGCGGCCGGCGCGCTCGCGAGCGTGCGCCATGTGCGGGCCCATCCCGAACTGCGGGTGCGCCACCAGGAGCGCGCGGCCAGCCTCAAGCGCAAGCTGGCGGCGGCGGGCTTGCCCGCGATGCCGTCGGCCACGCACATCGTGCCTGTGTTCGTGGGCGACGCCGCGCTCTGCAAGGAGGCGAGCGATCTCCTGCTGGAGCGGCACGCGATCTACGTGCAGCCGATCAACTATCCCACGGTGCCGCGCGGCACCGAGCGGCTGCGACTGACGCCGACGCCCTTGCACGGAGACGCGGAGATGGACCGGCTGGTGGACGCGCTCCGCGATGTCTGGGCGCGGCTGGGATTGGCCACGCGCGCCGCGGCCTGAGGTCTCAAGCGGGCGGCGCCTCGACCGTCCGCATCGTCCAGACGCTCGATCGCAGGATCGTGAAGCCGATAAGCCCCGCCATCGCGATGGCGGGCACGAGCAGCGCGGCCTGCAGACCCCAGATGCTGGCGATCGTGCCGGTCAGCACCGCGCCGATGGGTCCGCCGCCGCTGAGGCCGAGCTGAAACAGCGCCATCAGGCGCGCGCGGTGCGTTGCCGGCGCCTCGATCTGCACGACGGCATGGCTCTGGGTCATGGTCACCCCCGCCCCCAGCCCCCAAACGAAGCAAAGCGCCACGAACAGCCAGAGCGGCGGCAGCGTCGACATGCAGACCAGCACAATGGCGCCCAATGTGACGGCGATCGCGACCATGCGACCGCGACGCGTCGCGCCCTTGAACAAGGCCGCAAAGGCCATGCTGGCGAGGATCGTCCCCGTCCAGAAGGCAAGATTGATCCAGGAAAGTTCCGCGGAGCCGCCGCCATAGTGATCGCGGATCGCAAGCGGCAGGATCGCCATGAAGGGCCCGACGTAGAAAACGCCGACGCCGAAACTCAGCAACAGCACCGGCCAGATGGCGGGCGAGCGGCCGGCTTCGCCGACGCCGTCCGCGATCTCGTGCCAGAAGCCGCGTTGCGTGCGCGGCGGATGCGGTGGCGGGTCGGGCACGCGCAGCACCGCGGCAATGCCCGCCAGCACGAGCACCGCTTGGGCGAGCAACAGCGGCACCGCCCCCACGGCATCGGCCGACCAGGCGAGCGCGATGCCCGCCAGCTGCCCCACGAACTGCAGGGCGGTCGCGAGCGCCACCGCGCGCGGCAGGCTGCCGGTCGCGACCGTCGGCAAAAGCGCATCGCGCGTCGGCGTCGCGAAGGCCGAGATCGCGCCGGCCGCGATGGCGTAGAGCAGCAGGACGGCGTACCCCAGCCCTCCGGCGCCGATAACCGCCGCCAGCGCGATCGGCGGCACGGCGTAGGCCAGGTGATAGAACACCAGCAGGCGCCGAGGATTGCCCCGATCCGCCACTAGCCCGCCCAAGGGCAGGAACAGAAGCGACGGAGCCATGAGGGCGAAGGTTGCGACGCCGACCCAGAAGGCATTCATCTGCAGCACCACGGCGACGAGCCATGGAAACAGCACCATCTGGATGCCGAGCGGCAGGAACCAGCTGGCGAGCCCGACCAGATAGGCCGCGGCGAAGCTCGCCACCACCATGGTGCGCGAGGCCGGTCTTGTGTGGGACGACGTGATCTCCCACGACGTACGCCCGCCCCCTCTGGCGGCTACCCCAACCAGCCCGGCCCCTATGGCGGCGGGCCCCTATGACAGTGCCATCGCAGTTGCTGGGATCGCAGCAGGAGCCTCGGTAATTAACAATATCATCAATAGCGGGACAGTTGCTCGCCAGCCGCAAGTCGTGATCAACCAAGGCTATCCTGCTAGTGTTTATCAGCTTCCACCGGTCGGCCGTGAGCCACCGGTTACAGCAAGACCGCTTGGCATTGTGCAGATACCAAATCCGCCGTACCAGGTTCCGCCCGGATGCTCTGCCTAAATCACAGGTCAGACCCCGATAGGCGGGCTCACCTATATGACCGTGTGTCCGTAGAGCAGTGCATGCATCGGCGCGGACAAAAGCAGCGCGCCATGCAGCCAACCTGGGCCTAGTTCGCCTTGACTTGGAGGCTCTACCCCAGAACACTGTTGCATTGCTAGAGGGTGAATATGTTCTGCGAGAACTGTGGCAACTCACTCAAAGAGACCGCCAAATTTTGCAGCAAATGCGGCACGGCCGTTGCCGCCCAAGAAGAAGAGGCTTCAGGTCCTCTTGATCGGCCCCCATCGAGTGGTCCAGATGGAATGCTAGTTCAGAGTTGGCCGTTGCGCTAGTTGGAGCGTGGCCGGCGAAGCCGATCGGCGTAGCGCAGCCGGCCATGCGGCGAATGCAGGCACGAA
>Ga0194116_10000336_pt1 | contig 87827 bp, 79 predicted proteins | sample TA2MahsurfametaG_4_FD_148617 | JGI IMG/M metagenome (GOLD analysis project Ga0194116, IMG submission 148617) | Freshwater microbial communities from Lake Tanganyika, Tanzania - TA2015008 Mahale S9 surface | ecosystem: Environmental > Aquatic > Freshwater > Lake | place: Tanzania: Lake...
TTTCGAATCATTCACAATGGGCGAAAGCCTGATGGTGCGACGCCGCGTGAGGGATGAAGGTCTTCGGATTGTAAACCTCTGTCACCGGGGAAGAAACGCTATACGAGAACATCGGATAGCCTGACTTAACCCGGAGAGGAAGCAGTGGCTAACTCTGTGCCAGCAGCCGCGGTAATACAGAGACTGCAAGCGTTATTCGGATTCACTGGGCGTAAAGGGTGCGCAGGCGGCCGTGTGTGTGAGATGTGAAATCCCGGGGCTTAACTCCGGAACTGCGTCTCAAACTACACGGCTAGAGCATTGGAGAGGGAAGTGGAATTCACGGTGTAGCAGTGAAATGCGTAGATATCGTGAGGAACACCAGAGGCGAAGGCGACTTCCTGGACAATTGCTGACGCTCAGGCACGAAAGCGTGGGGAGCAAAAGGGATTAGATACCCCTGTAGTCCACGCCCTAAACGGTGCATACTAGGTTTTGGAGGATTCGACCCCTTCAGGACCCAAGCTAACGCGTTAAGTATGCCGCCTGAGGACTACGGCCGCAAGGCTAAAACTCAAAGGAATTGACGGGGGCCCGCACAAGCGGTGGAGCATGTGGCTCAATTCGATGCAACGCGAAGAACCTTACCAGGCCTTGACATGCACTGGACCGGCGCTGAAAGGCGCCCTTCCCGCAAGGGACCGGTGCACAGGTGCTGCATGGCTGTCGTCAGCTCGTGTCGTGAGATGTTGCGTTAAGTCGCGCAACGAGCGCAACCCCTGTCCTTAGTTGCCACCATTAAGTTGGGCACTCTAGGGAGACAAACCCTCTCTGAGGGTGGGAAGGTGGGGATGACGTCAAGTCAGGATGGCCCTTACGGCCTGGGCTGCACACGTGCTACAATGCTCGGTACAGAGGGACGCAATACCGCGAGGTGGAGCAAATCCTCAAAACCGAGCCCAGTTCAGATTGCAGTCTGCAACTCGACTGCATGAAGTTGGAATCGCTAGTAATGGCGTATCAGCTACGACGCCGTGAATACGTTCCCGGGCCTTGTACACACCGCCCGTCACGTCATGAAAGCCGGTTTCGCCCGAAGTGCGTTTGCCAACCAGCAATGGAGGCGGCGCCCTAAGGTGAGGCTGGTGATTGGGACGAAGTCGTAACAAGGTAGCCGTAGGGGAACCTGCGGCTGGATCACCTCCTTTCTAAGGAGACGACAAGATCGCGCAAGCGATCGAGTCGATGGTCGGAAGACGGCACGCCGAGTCTTGTTTACTCAAGAATCGACGGTTGCCGTCTGGGTCCTGGTCGATCGCACAAAGTAAATTTCGAGAGAGGTTCTTTTTCAGTCAGCCGACCAATTTGGGGTCGTAGCTCAGTTGGCAGAGCGCCTGCTTTGCAAGCAGGAAGTCGTCGGTTCGAATCCGTCCGGCTCCACCATCTTGTTGCACCTCATTGGGTTTCCTCGTTTCCAATCTCGGGCTCATAGCTCAGTTGGTTAGAGCACGCGCTTGATAAGCGCGGGGTCGATGGTTCAAATCCATCTGGGCCCACCATCCTCGCCTTCCGGGCTGCGGAGGGCTGGCCAGCTTGGCAATGGGTGAAGAAGAGGCTTCCTGGCGGGACACCGCGGAGGCCGGAAGAGGACGGTGCGGCGAACACTTTTGTTCTTTGAAAGTTCAGGGTAAGTAAATCTTTGTAAGTGGGTAAAATAAACGCCTAGAGTAGCGTTTGCATAAAACCAGTTACAGCCAACGGTGAATGCCTTGGCGTCATCAGGCGATGAAGGACGCAGCAAGCTGCGATAAGCTTCGGGGAGCGGCACGCACGCTTTGATCCGGAGATTTCCGAATGGGGAAACCCGGCTCCAGTCATATGGAGTCATTCCGGTCTGAATATATAGGACCGGTAAAGCAACACGCGGAGAAGTGAAACATCTCAGTATCCGCAGGAAAATAAAGAGAATCGATTCCGTTAGTAGTGGCGAGCGAACGCGGAACAGCCCAAACCAGCGGGATTCATCCTGCTGGGGTAGTAGGACCACGATGTGGTATGGCAACGGCTAGGGGAACACTCTGGAAAGAGTGACCAAAGAGGGTGACAGTCCCGTATCCAAAAGCCCGCGTCAGCCTAGTGGTATCCTGAGTAGCACCGGACACGTGAAACCCGGTGTGAATCCATGCCGACCACGGCATAAGGCTAAATACTCGATGACGACCGATAGTGAACTAGTACCGCGAGGGAAAGGTGAAAAGCACCCCTGTTAGGGGAGTGAAATAGTAACTGCAACCGTTGGCTAACAAGTCAGTCGGAGCTGCCTCGTGCAGTGACGGCCTGCCTTTTGTATAATGAGTCTGCGAGTTATTGCCCGTAGCAAGCTTAAGCCGCTCAGCGGTGAAAGCGCAGCGAAAGCGAGTCCAAATAGGGCGCTCAGTTGCTGGCAATAGACCCGAAGGGGAGGTGATCTAACCATGGCCAGGATGAAACTCCGGTAAAACGGAGTGGAGGTCCGAACCGGTCACTCTTGAGAAAGTGTCGGATGAGCTGTGGTTAGGAGCGAAAGACTAATCAAACCCCCTGATAGCTGGTTCTTTCCGAAATATATTTGGGTATAGCGTCGAGCGCTGACCTGCGGAGGTAGAGCACTAAATAAGCTAGGGCCCCTACCGGGGTACTGAACTTAATTAAACTCCGAATACCGCAGGGTGAAGCTCGGCAGTCAGACGGTGGGGGATAACCTCCATCGTCAAAAGGAGAATAATCCAGACCATCAGTTAAGGTCCCAAAATATGGCTCAGTGTAAAAGGATGTGATTTTGCTTAGACAATGGGGATGTTGGCTTAGAGGCAGCCATCATTTAAACAGTGCGTAACAGCTGACCCATCGAGCGAAATTGCGCCGAAAATGATCGGGACTTAAGCCATATACCGAAGCTGTGGACCCTGCGCAAGCAGGGTGGTAGGAAAGCGTTCCAGATGCCGCGAAGCAGAAGGGTAACCAACTGTGGAGCGTCTGGAAGTGAGAATGCAGACATAAGTAACGATAAAGCCGGTTAAATTCCGGCTCGCCTTAATTCCAAGGATTCCTAGGCAAGGCTCGTCCTCCCAGGGTTAGTCGGGTGCTAAGATGAGGCCGTAAGGAGTAATCGATGCCAATCTGGTTAATATTCCAGAACCGACGTACAACTATCCATCCGGTGACGGATCGTATCAGCCAACAGACCTGTTTCGACAAGGCACTGCGAAGCTACGGCTTAGCGGGTGTTGGTAATAACGGTTCCAAGAAAAGCTGGATGGCCACTCTGTACGCCGCCCGTACCGTAAACCGACACAGGTGGAATAGATGAGTATTCTAAGGCGCGCGAGTTAAATCTCTCTAAGGAACTCGGCAAATTGACCCCGTATCTTCGGTATAAGGGGTGCCCCGCGAGGGGCCGCAGATAAGAGCGTCAACCGACTGTTTAGCAAAAACACAGCTCTCTGCTAAGTCGCAAGACGACGTATAGGGAGTGACACGTGACCAATGCGGAAAGGTGAAAGCGTGAGGTGCAAGCTTCGCGTCTAAGCCCCCGTGAATGTCGGCCGTAACTATAACGGTCCTAAGGTAGCGAAATTCCTTGTCGGGTAAGTTCCGACCCGCACGAATCGTGTAACGAGTTGACGACTGTCTCGGAGAGAGGCTCGGTGAAATTGTAGTGGCGGTGAAGATGCCGCCTACCCGCAGCAGGACGGAAAGACCCTATGCACCTTTACTGTAAGCTGTTATTGTCGCTTGACTTCCAATACGTAGAATAGGTGGGAGACTTCGAAGCTTGGTTTCAGGATCAGGCTGAGTCACAACGTGAAATACCACTTTTTGTTGGTTAGGCGTCTAACCTCGCACCATCAACTGGTCGTGGGACAGTGATAGCAGGTCAGTTTTTCTGGGGCGGAATCCTCCCAAAGAGTAACGGAGGATTACGAAGGTTCCCTCAGCCCGGTCGGTAATCGGGCTATAGAGCGCATGAGTATAAGGGAGCTTTACTGTGAGACCAACAAGTCGAGCAGTTGCGAAAGCAGGTTCAAGTGATCCGGTGGTTGAATGTGGAATCGCCATCGCTCATAGGACAAAAGGTACGCTAGGGATAACAGGCTGATCGCGCCCAAGCGTTCACAGCGACGGCGCGGTTTGGCACCTCGATGTCGGCTCATCACATCCTGGGGCTGGAGAAGGTCCCAAGGGTTCGGCTGTTCGCCGATTAAAGTGGTACGCGAGCTGGGTTCAGAACGTCGTGAGACAGTTCGGTCCTCTATCCGCTGTGGGCGTTTGTGATTTGAGGGGTTCATTCTCTAGTACGAGAGGACCGAGAATGACGAACCTCTGGTGTTCCGGTTGTCACGTCAGTGGCAGCGCCGGGTAGCTATGTTCGGAAGGGATAAGCGCTGAAAGCATCTAAGCGCCAAGCCCATCCCAAGATAAGATCACAATCCGTCGCAAGACGGTGCAGGGTCCGGGGAGACCACCCGGTTGATAGGCCAGAAGTGTAAGCGCAGTAATGCGTTCAGCTAACTGGTACTAATGACCCTGCTAGTTTTATGCAAACCGCCTCTGGGCGTTTGTTTTACCTCCTTAGGTTAAAGATTCTTCCCTGAACTTTGTTCCCTTTCTCTTCCTCGAAGAGAGTCCCTTTCTGGTGACCACATGCCGGGGGTCCCACCCGTTCCCATCCCGAACACGGCCGTTAAGCCCCGAGCAGCCAATGGTAGTAGGACGTTAGGTCCCGCGAGAGTAGGTCGTTGCCAGATTTATGACCCGGACCGTGCCAACGCACGGTCCGGGTCTTCTTGTTTCTGGGTCCCGGCAACCGCGCCCGGTTGGCCGGTCCGCGCATCGCCGTTGCGGCGCACGACCCTGGGGCCCGGGTGCCGCACCGCGCCGCCGCTCCGCTTCGCGCTTTTCAAATGGCCGCACCTGCCGCAGGGTGTCCCCACCTCCATGATCCTCCGCCGGCTTCTCTGCGCTCTTCCGCGCTCATCCGTCCGCTTCGTCATTCCGGCCCTGCTCTGCTGGCTGTCCGTGCCGACCAGCACGTCGTTCGCCGCCCTTTCCCCCGCCGAACTCGCCGACCTGCGTTCCCGCGCCGAGGCCGGTGATCCGGGTGCCCAGCACACGCTCGGGCTCGCCTTCGCTGATCCCACCGATCCGGTCGCCAATGCCGCCGAGGCCTACGCATGGCTGACCCTCGCGGGCGAGCAAGGGGCAAATCTTGGGCCGCTCCAGCGCCTGCTCGATCGTCTGTCCCCGGCCCAACTGGCCGAGGGCAAGCGGTTGCTCGACGCGCGCCGGGCTGTCCTCGCGCGCCAGGCTCGCGAGGCATCTCCGTTCGTCGGCTCCGCCGCCGGCAACGCCGCCGCCGCATCCTCCACCGTCGTGGTCGCCGCCGCGGACGCCGTCCAGACCGTCGTTACGCCGGTGGTCAGCACCGCCGTCTCCGCACCCAGCGCCGCGGGCTCGGGCTCCGCCACGAAGGAGGCCGCCCTTGGAAAAATCGCTGAGCTCAACCAGTTGGTCTCCGTGCGCGACCAGCGCATCAGCGTGCTCGAGGGCGAACTCGCCGCGCTGCGGTCCCAGCCGAATCCGCGCGACCTGCAGCAGCAGCTTGCCGCCAAGTCCCAGTTGCTCGCCGCCAGCGATGCCGAACGCGAAACGCTGTCCCAGCGGACTGCCGTTCTCTCCGCCGAGGTGGACACGCTGCGCGCCCAGTTCGCCGCTGAGCAGAAGTGGGGGGCCGAGTTGGTCCGGAGCGAACAGGTCCGCAAGGAACTCGAGGCCGAACGTGATCTCCTCCAGAAACAATTGTCCGCCGGCACCAGCACCGACGCGCAGGCTTCCGCCGATCTCGTGCGCCGCGCCGAGGAGGCCGAGGCCAATCTCGCCACCGCCCTTCGCAGCTATACCGTCCAGTCCGGCGAACTCGACCAGCTCCGCGCCGCTCTCGTCGCCGTCGAGGCCGAGCGCGCCTCGCTCGCGGCGCGCCTCGCCGACACCGAATCGGCCAAGGCGTCCCTGGGCACCGAACTCGTCGAGCGTTCCGCCGGTGCCGCCGAGGCCGACCGCCTCCGCGAGCAACTGCGCCAGACGCAGCTCCAAGCCGCCGCGACCGCGCTTGAGCTCAACCAATTGCGGATCCGTCTCGCCATCACGGCTCCGTCTCCGTCCACCACGCTCTCCTCCCCGACGCGTCCCGGCGCGGCCGACGCCGTCGCGCTCGCCGCGCCTCCCCCCGAGGCGCTGCCGGCCGCCGGCGCCGCGTCGGCCACCGACAAGCCCGCCGCCCGCTCCCACACCGTGCAGCCCGGTGACACGCTCAGCCGCATCGCGCAGCGTTACTACGGGAATGGTCGCCGCTGGAACGAGATCCTCGCCGCCAACAAGGCCTTGATCCCCGACCCCGACCGCCTGGCCATCGGTACGACGCTCGTCATTCCGTAGCCAAGCCGCCTTCGGGCCGTCTCCGCGAAGGCCGCCGCCGGGATAATCGTCTCCGCGGGAATCACCGCAGCGGTCTTCCTCTTGCCATGTCGGCACGACGGACCCCGATCGGGATCCGCATCGCCGCCGGCGTGGACCTGTCCGGATGCGCACGTGGGCGTGGTCCATGGGCGGAGTCCGCCACTTTGTGATAACGATCCGGTTGATTGACTTCCTGCTCCGTCTGCGACCGGGCCCGGACTCATCCGCGCGTGGTTGCAGACCGGGCGTTCGCACGGACTCTCCGTCGCCGTGCGCGCAGCGCCCAGCTTGGAATTGACCGGGCCGGCATAACTGGTATGACCTCTGACCAGTGCCTGCCTCCGCCCATTCCGTCGCCCCGCTTGCCGCCTCCGCTCCAGCGAAGGATCGCGCCGCCACGGACCGCGTCGGAGCGGATCGGCGTGACCTGCTCCCGAGGCTGCAGCGGTTGCTGTCGCGCGGGCGTGTGTTCACCTCCCCGGCGCAACTCGCGGGCTATGCATCCGACGCCCTCGGCTACAAGAGCTATCCGCCGGACGCGGTGGTCATCCCGGCCGATGCGGCGGAGTTGGTGGAGTTCATGCGGGGGGCGCGGGATTTGGGGCTGCCGGTGATGCTGCGCGGCGCCGGTACTTCGCTGTCCGGGGGGCCCGTCGCCGCGCAGGGCGGGGTGATCGTCCACACGTCTTCGCTGCGACACATCCGCGAGATCAACCGCGATGGCTTCTGGTGCGAGGTGGAATCGGGTGTCGCGCTGAACGATCTCGATGCCGCGCTGAAGCCGCTGGGAATGTTTTATCCGCCGGATCCCTCCAGCGGCCCGGTCTGCACGCTCGGGGGCAACGTGGCCTCCAACGCCGGCGGTGCCCACTGTTTCCGGTACGGTGTGACGAGTCACTACGTTCTCGGGGTCGAGGTGGTGCTGCTTGACGGCACCGTGCACCGTTTCGGCGGGCCGGCGGGTGGTCGGGGCCGGTGGCGCGAGGACTGGCGGCGCTTCATGGTCGGGTCCGAGGGGACGCTCGGCGCCTTCACGCGTTTCTGGCTGCGCCTGCTGCCGCTGCCGGAGAAGGTGTGGACCCTCCGCGCGACCTACCCCGATCTGCGTTCCATCGAAGCGGCGATCCACGCGTTGGTTGCCCACCCGTCGTTTCCGGCCGCGATTGAAATGCTCGATCCCCGCGGCGTGGCCATGGTCGAGGGCAGCCGGATGGCGGCCGGGCTGCCGCGGGGCTCGTTCATGCTTCTGACCGAGATCGACGGGCCCGCCGCGTTGGTCGATGCCCGCGTGGCGGCGGTATCGGATATCCTCCGGCGCGCCGGCTCGGACGACGTGGCCTTCAGCGATGAGGAGGAGACGCGCCGTCGGCTGTGGAAGGCGCGCAAGGCGGCCGGCGGGCTCCTCGGCCAGCTCAGCCCCGACTTCGTCGTCCAGGACGCCGTCATCCCCAAGGGTGCGCTCGCCGAAATCCTCCAGCTGGTGTACGACGAGGCTGACGCCGCGGGCATCCTCGCGGTGAACATCTTCCACGCGGGCGATGGCAACCTCCACCCGAACTTCGTCTTCAACTCGCGGGTGCCGGGCGAACTCGAGAAGGTGGAACGCATCGGCGAGCGGCTGATGCGGCGCGTCATCGCGGTCGGCGGCACGCTCAGCGGCGAGCACGGGATCGGCAACGACAAGGCGGCCTACATGCCGCTCGTCTACGGTCCCGACTCGATGCGCCTCCAATGGGCGGTCCCCGCCGCCTTCAATCCACGCCACCAACTCAATCCGCTGAAGGTGTTCGGGGAGCGCCGCTTCACCGGATGAAGGCGATCGCTCCGCTCACGGAGGAACGGTTCTTCACGGTGTTCCTCGATGCTGTCGACGGCACGGTCTGCGTGCCGGCGAACACCACCGGCGCCGCGCTGCAGGCGCGGGTCGCGCCGCATGGGCTGCGGTTTCCTCTGCTCCTCGACCCGGCCACGTCGCTCTCCGCGCACGTCGCCGCGACCACGCACGCGCCGGCGTCGTGCCGCTTCGGCCAGTACTGCGACAATATCCTCGGGATGAACTGGCGGCTGCCCGGGGGGCGCGTGGTGCGCATCGGCGAGCGGGTGGCGAAGACGACCACGGGTTACGACTGGCTGCGTTTCCTGCTGCACGCCGGGGGACGTCTCGGCGAACCCGTGGACTACGTGCTGCGCCTGCGGCCTGCCTGCGGGTTCAGCCTCCTGGCGTGGTTCGAGGGCGAAGCGGCCGCTCTCCGCGGCTGCGTGAGCCGACTCCTGCACGGAGGGTGGATGCACTGGTGGGACGCCGTTGATTTCGTCGCGGAGGGCGACCGCCGTCGCGTCCGCGTCGCGGTGGATTGCCCGCCCGGAGAGGCACCGCTTTTCACGGAGGAACTCCAGCGCGTGGCCGCCGCCGCCGGCGCGCGGCTCACCCTCCAGCCCGCCACGGGTGGGACGCTCGACGGCATCCCGGATCTCGTGCTCAAGACCACGCCCGACCGCGTCATCGCCCTCGCCGAGGCGCTGGCGCAGCCCGCCGCCCGCTGCGTCGGGCTAGGCTACAGCGGGGTGGTGCACGTTTATCTCCGCGAGGGCGGGGACCGTCCGGATCGGATCCGCGCGATGGTCGAGTCGCACGAGCAGGCGCTCTACGCGCTCGGCGGCGACTGGCACTCGCGCTGGCTGCCCGCCCCGGCCCCGGCCTCCGCCGAGGCGGCGTGGCTCGTCACTCTGGAGCAGGCGCTCCGCACCCCATGACTTCGGACTCTTCATCATCGGCGGACCGTGCCGCTCGCGCGACGCCGTCGGTTGCCTGTTCGGCAACGGCGTCGGCGAGCGCGTCCGGCTCCTGCGCGCCCCAGGTCGCCGACGGTGCGCCGCCGTCCGGCGCGTCGCCGACCGATCCCTTTTCGAACTGCACGCACTGCGGCTTTTGCCTCGCGGTGTGTCCGACGTACCGGCTGACCGGTGACGAGAACAATTCGCCGCGCGGGCGCCTCCGGCTGTGGGGTGAGGAGGCTGCGGGCCGGCTTCCCCGCGATCCGTGGACGGATTTCTACACCGACGAGTGTGTCGGCTGCCTCGCCTGCGAGACGGCGTGTCCCGCGCAGGTTCCCTACGGTGAATTGTTCGAGCGCACGCGGCACGAGCATGTCGTGGCGGGACGTTCCCGGCCGGGGGCGTTGCTCCGGCTCGCGGCTGCGGCGGTGTCGCGGCCGGCGGCTTTCGGTCTCGCACTCCTGCCCGCGCGTCTGCTGCGGCGGTTCGGCTTCCCGCGACATCGCTTCCTGCCGCGCGGCCAGCCGGCGCTGCTGCAGGGCACTGCCGCCTACGCGCGTGAACTCATGCGCCGCCACCAGCCGACCGGCCCGCGGGTCGCGCTGCTCACCGGCTGCCTGATGGAGGCGCTTTTCCGCGAGATCAACTTCGCCACCGTGCGGGTCCTGATCGAGAACAACGTGCAGGTCTTCGTCCCGGATGGGCAGGCCTGCTGCGGTGCGTTTCAGGAGCATACGGGGCTGGGGGGCGTGGCGGCGTTGCAGGCGCGCAATCGCAGCGCCTTCCTGCCGCTCGCCGTGGATGCGGTGCTCAGCAATTCCTCGGGCTGCGGCTACGCTCTCGGCAAGGCGCTGGCTCCCGACCGGCCCGTGCGCGATGTGCTGGGTTTCCTCGGTGAGCTCGGGCCGGTCCGGCGACAGCGGCCCGGCGACCGCGCCCGGCTCTACGTCGATCTGCCCTGCCATCTCGTGCATGGGCAGAAAGCAGCCGGCATCCCCGCCGCCGTCCTCGGTGCCACCGGTCATCGCTGGGAACTCGCGCCGAACGCCCGCGACTGCTGCGGCTCCGGCGGCGTCTACAACCTCCAGAAGCCCGCGAACGCCCAAGCCATCCTCGCCGGCAAGTCCGCCTTCCTCAACACCGCGGAGGGTCAGCCGGTCATCCTCGGCACCGCCAATCACGTGTGCATGATGCAGTGGCACTCCGCGGGCGCGACCGGCCTCGTCACGCGCCCCTACGAGGTGCGCCACATTATCCAGCTCCTCGATCCCGGCGAGGGCTTCACGGTCCGCCGTCCCGCGAGCCCTCGCGCTGCGCCCGGAGCCGCTGGCTGACGGTGGGTGACCGCGAACCCGGCGGGCCAGTCCTCCTTCTCTCCCTTCCGCAATCCCCTTATTCCCCCATCCATGAACACCATCGATCTGCTCAATCGTGTCGCCATCGTCACCGGAGGTGCCCGCGGCATCGGCCGTGCCATCGCCGAACGTCTCCTTGCCTCCGGCGCCCGGGTCTCGCTCTGGGACCTCGACGCCGCCGCGCTGGCCACCGCGGCGCGGGAACTCCAGGGCGCCGGCACCGTGCACACGGCGACCGTCAACCTCGCGGACCTCGCCGCCGTGCGGGCGGCCGCCGACGCCACGGCGGCGGCCCTCGGCCGGATCGACATCCTCGTCAACAACGCCGGCATCACCGGCGGCAACGCCAAGACGTGGGAGTTGAATCCGGAGGACTGGCGGCGGGTGATCGAAGTGAACCTTCACGGGCCCTTCCACTGCTGCCATGCCGTCGTGCCCCACCTGCTGCGGAACGGCTACGGTCGGATCGTCAACATCGCCTCCATCGCCGGCAAGGAGGGCAACCCGAACGCGGCCCACTACAGCGTCTCGAAGGCGGGCGTGATCGCCCTGACGAAGTCGCTCGGCAAGGAACTGGCCACCTCCAACATCACCGTCAACGCCGTCGCTCCGGCCGTGATCGCGACCGACATGCTGCAGCAGATGACGCAGGCGCACATCGACTACATGCTCTCGAAGATTCCGATGGGCCGCTTCGGAAAAAAGGAGGAAGCCGCCGCGCTCGTTGCGTGGCTCTGCTCCGAGGAGTGTTCCTTCTCGACCGGCGCCGTCTTCGATCTCTCGGGCGGTCGGGCGACGTACTGAGACGCGCCTCCCTCCGTTCCGCAATGGAGCGTTGCTCCCGATTTCGCATTGGCAGGTCCGCCCTCGACGCGTTCGCCGTCGCCGCCGCGGACCGCACCGTGGCGGTCCGCTGTGCCGCTGCCCCGGCCTCCGCTGCCGGCGCGCCACGGGCATCCGGCTGGACGCTCATCCCGCCCCGGCGCTCCATGGTCCCCGGACGCGGCTGCCCATGAACATCACCGCATTGGAACGCACCGGATCGCTGGTCGAGCGGGTCTGCCGGCAGCTCGCGGCGCTCATCCGCGAGGAGGGTTCCGGCGGCGACCGCTGGCTGCCGGGCGAGCGATCGCTCGCGGAGAGGCTCGGCGTCAGCCGCACCGTCGTCCGCGAAGCGACCAAGCGGCTCGAGCAGCAGGGCATGCTGGAGATCCAGCACGGGAGCGGGATCCGCGTCGTGGACCGGTTGCATCGCCCGCTGAACGACTCCCTCACGCTGCTGATTCCGGACGTCGCCGAGCGCCTGCGACAGCTGAACGAGGTGCGTCTCGGCCTCGAACCTGCCGCGGCCGCGCTCGCCGCAGAGCGGGCGACGCGGGAGCAGGTCCGCGACCTGCGCCGCCTCCAGGAGCGGCTGGAGGCCGCGGCCGACCCGGCGGCGGCGATCGAGGTGGATATCGCCTTCCATCGCGCGATCGCGGAGGCGGGCGGGAACCTGATTCACGGGCTGATCCTCGACTCGTTCGCGGAACTCGGCCTGGCCAGCCGCCTGCGCACCATCGGGCGCGTGGGCAAGACGTCCGCGGTTGCGCACCACCGTCGCATCATCGCCGCGATCGAGCGCCGCGACCCCGCCGCCGCGACCCGCGCGATGCGTCTCCACATCCTCGCCGCCGGGGAGGACTTGGACCTGCCGCCTCCGCCGCCCGGGAAGTCCGGCTGAGCGTACCCCCGCCTCCCGCCGCCCTTGACGGAGGCGGGACCCGGCGCGACGCTCAGGGCGTCCATGATGGGCGACGACTTCACCATCGGCTTCGATGCCGACGACACGCTGTGGCACAACGAGACGATCTTCGAGAACGTCCACCTGCGCTACCGCACGCTGCTCGCCCGCTTCCACGACGCCGGCACCGTTGAGCAGCGGCTCTTCGCCACGGAGATGCGCAACCTTAAGCGCTACGGCTACGGGGTGAAGGGTTTCATGCTGTCCGCCATCGAGACGGCGATCGATCTCTCGGACGGGCGGATCAGCGCCGAGGAGATCCGCCTGATCATCGCGCTCGGACAGGACATGCTGGCCCACCCGGTTGAGCTTCTCGACGGCGTGCAGGACGTCATCGGGCCACTCGCGCACGCCCACCGACTGCTCCTCATCACCAAGGGCGACCTCCGCGACCAGGAGCGCAAGCTGTCGCTCAGCGGCCTCGCCGGTCTCTTCCGCGCCGTGGAGATCGTTTCCGAGAAGGATTCCGGAACCTACGAGCGCATCCTGCGGCGCCACGGCATCCCGCCGCAGCGCTTCCTGATGGTGGGGAACTCACTCAAGTCGGACATCCTGCCGGTCCTCGAAATCGGCGGGGTCGCCGCCCACGTGCCTTACCACCTGACGTGGGCCGCCGAGCGCGTCGATCGAGTTCCCGATGCGGCCGGACGGTTCTTCCAACTACGCTCCCTGCGCGAGTTGCCTGATCTGGTTCGGGAAATGCGCGCGGGCCCCGGAGCCTGATCGGACGCGCTTCCCCGGCCTGACCGGACCGACTGTCCGGCGACCGTCCACGTCCCCCCTCCGCGAACTCACTGTCCCGCCCAGCGCCCGCGGCTCAGGGTGCCGCGGCGGCGGCATGGCAAGCCGAGGTTTGACTCTCCGGCCCGCTGAGCCGGAGATCGCGGGATGGCCGGAAAGACCTTCACCTTCATCTGCGGGGCCGACGACTTCCTTGTCGGCCGGGTGGGCCGTGAACGCCACGAGAAGCTCGTCGCGGAAATTCCCGACGAGTTCTCCCGCGAGGTGATCAGCGGCTTCGCCAACAACGTCGGCGAGGTCGAGGCGGCCGTGAATCGTTTCCGCGACAGCGTGCAGACGGTCTCCATGTTCGGGGGCCGGCGGCTGGTGTGGCTGAAGGATGTGAACTTCCTCGCCGACACCGTGACCGGGCGGGCGGAGAGCACGTTGGCGGCCGTGGCCGACCTGCAGGCAATCCTCGCGGCGGTCAATCCGGAGGAGGTCGCGGTGCTGGTGACCGCGGCGCCGGTCGACCGGCGCCGCTCCTTCCCCAAATGGTGCGAGAAGCAGGCGGACTTCCAGCTGGTCGGGGGTGACGGTGAATCCGGCGCCGAGGCGCTGGCCGGCGTCGTGCTGGCCGAAGCCCGCTCGCTCGGCGTGGCGTTTGCCCCGGGGGCGCTGGAGCTGTTGCTCGCCAAGGTCGGCGCCAACCCGCGGCTCCTGCTGGAGGAGGTCCGCAAGCTCGCAACCTACGTCGGTGGCCCAGGCGGGGGTGGCCCAGGCGCGGGTGACGCGGCCGGGGGCGTGCCGAGAGCGGGTGCGGGCGTGGCGGGCGATCGCGGGGCGGGTGAGACCGCGGCCTCGATCGGGCTGGGCGGCGGTGGGGCGGGCGCGGCGCGGATCGAGGAGGCGCACGTGGCGGAGTTGACCCCGAACGTGGCCGAGGGTGATTTCTTCGAGGCCGCCGAGGCGTTCTTCAAGGGTGACCTGCCGTGGACGTTGGAGGCCCTGCACCGGCACTTCTTCGCGGGCGGCGACGCCCGGCCGATCCTCGCGGCATTGCAGAACCGAAACCGGATCCTCCTGCAGGTGCGGGCACTGGTGGACTCCGGCGACGTGCGGGTCGGCCCGCGCGGACTCGATGGCCTCGCCAAGGCCGCCGCCACGCACGGTCCGCGCTTCGTCGGCGTGACCGAGAAGAGCTCCTTCAATCTGTTCACCCAGAACGCGTGGTACGTGGGCAAGCTCGCCGGTGAATCGCGCCTGCCGTCGCTGCGGCGGCTGATCGACAATCAGCAGGAATTCATCGTCGCGTTCGAGGACATCATCCGACGTCCGCATGATCAGGAGGAGGTTCTCCGCGACATGGCGGTACGCTGCCTCTCCAGCGAGGCACCGGCGCTGGCGGCACGCTAGCTCGCGAGCAGGCGATCGCGCGGCGCTCAGCGGCGCGGCGCGACGACCGGACTCAGGGCATAGGCGTGGATCGCTACGCCCGCCGAGACGAGGGCGTGATCCGCTGGCCGGGTCGGCGTCGCGAGTCCGTTGTCCGCGAACATTCCCACCTCCGCCTGCGGCACGCGGGCCGGGGCGACAACGTAAGGGGGGTGCCAGACCCGTCCTTCACGCAGGGAGCCGCGTCGGGTGGTCGAGAAGAAGGCGTAGCGCTCAACGAGGAAGTACTCGAGGCTCCCGGGTGGCGCGGTGAAGGCCGCGCCGGCCATCTCGTACTCTAATGCCGTCGCTGTGCCGCCGGCTCGGAGCGAGGTGAAGCTCGCGAGCGGGTGGGCCGGCGTGGGCCGGCGTCCCTGCTGCTTCGCGTCGACGTAGGGCAGGGAAAAGCCGCCGCGCGCGATCCGCACCGCGAGGGGTTGGTTGCAGTCGAGCGAGAAGAACCAGACCCCGGGCGTGCCATCGCTGGTGTACACGTACGTCCGGAGGTTGAGCTCGAGGAACCAGGAAAGCCCCGGCAGCGGCGGCAGGAAACTCGGCCGGACCGCGTCCATCCAGAAGGGAACGATTCCAAGCCACGCCGCGCCGTCGTGCGTATCGACGAACAACCCGGCCGGCAGACGGGCCTGGATCTCCGCCGGATCCCAGCGCCAGTGCAGGAACAGCAGGTCCCGCCACGCCATCCGCATCGCCGCCGTCCGGGCGGGCCGCACGCGCATCGCCGCGCGCTGGGTGGGAGTGGGGGCGGGCGGGAGCAGCATGGGGCGCGGTGCGAAGCGACGTTCAGTCCACCGTGTGCCGCACCGCCCGCCGCTCGCGGCGCGCCAGCGCGAGCGCGTGCAGCAGGCCGTAGCGCGGACTGCTCGCGGCCGACGCGAGGAAAATCGCGCCGAGCGCGAGCACGATCGCCGGGCCGCTGGAGAGGCCGGTATGGAAACTCACCGCCAGGCCCGCCGTCGAGCCGATGATGCCAAGGAGGGCCGACATCCCCAGCATCCACGCAAAGCGGTCACACCAGAGGTACGCGCTCGCCGCCGGGAGGAGGAAGAGCCCGAGCGCAAGCACCACGCCCATGGTCTGCAGCCCCGCCACGAGGTTGAGCACCGCCAGCGCGAGGAACCCCGCGTAGAACCAACCACCGCGCATCCCCGCCGCCCGCGCGAAGATGGGATCGAAGACTTCGAGCACGATGCCGCGGTACGCCAGCACGAAGGCCGCGAGGGTCAGTCCGGAGGCGGCCGCGGTGAGAGCCAGATCCGCCGGTCCGACGCCGAGGATGTGCCCGAACAGGAAGTGCAGCAGGTCCACGCGGGTGCCGAGCTGGCTGACCAGCGCGATGCCGGCGGCGTAGGCGACGAGGAAGAACGCGCCGAAGGCCGCGTCCTCCTTGAGCCGGGTCAGCCGGCTGAGCAGGGCGCTCGCCATCACCGAGAGAAGCCCCGCCACGAGCGCGCCGGCGAGCAGGGCCAGCGGCCCCCGGCCCAGCAGCAGCCACGAGAGCGCGAGCCCCGGCAGGAGCGAGTGAGTCAGGGCATCGCCCATCAGGGCCAGACGCCGCAGGACGAGCACGCTGCCGAGCAGGCCGCCGCTGATGCTCAGGAGCACGGCGGAGAGCAGGCCCCGCTGCATGAAGTCGTACCCGAACGGGGCGAGGAACAGGTCGTGGAGCGCACTCATGGGCGGGCCCCGAGGACGGGCATGCGGCGGCGGTAAGCGAGGTCGATGTTGGCGTCGCTCAGGGTCTCCGCCGCCGGACCTGCGGCCACGAGGTGGGTGTCGAGCAGGAGGGCATGCGAGAAGTGAGCCCGCGCGAGCGCGAGATCGTGCACGGCCGCGATGACCGTTCGTCCTTGGGCGAGCCAGCGCTGCAGCAGATGCACGAGTTCGGCCGAGGCCGCGAGGTCGAGGCTGGCGAAGGGCTCATCCAGGAGGAAGATGTCCGCTCCCTGTGCCACGGCGCGGGCGAGGAACATACGCTGCTGCTGCCCGCCGGACAGGCGCCGGATCTGCTCGCCGCCGAGGGCCGTGAGGTCGAGTTCTTCAAGGGCCCGGTCGACGCGTTCCTGCTCGGCAGCGGTGAAGCGGCCGAAAAGCCCCAGCGATGGCCAGCGGCCCTGCGCCACGACGTCTCGCACCGAAATGGGGAAGTCCCAGTCGACCTCCGGTCGCTGGGGCAGGTACGCCAGCCGCGGATGGAGGTGCCGGGGATGCTTGTCGCCGAGGCGGATTTCCCCGCGGGTGAGCGGGAGCCAGCCGAGCAACGCGCGCAGGAGGGTGCTCTTGCCGGCGCCGTTGGGCCCCACCAGCGCCACGAGCGCGCCGCAGGGGATCTGCGCGGTCACGCCGTCCAGCGCCGTCCGCCGCCCATAGTGCACCGTCACGTCCTGCAGACGGAAGATATCGTGACCAGCCATTCGGGCGCACGTCAGCGCAGGCCCTCCGCGATGGCGAGGATGTTGTGCCGGATCATGCCTTCGATCGTGTCAGTTCCGGGCTGGCCGCCAAGCCCGTCCGCGCAAAGCGGCCGGCCGGGCTTGGCCCCGGTCTCGCGCACAATCGCCGCCAGGGTCCGGTCATTGGCCGAGGCCTCGGCGAACACCGTCCGCAATCCGCGCTGGCGGATCAATTCGATGGTCGCGGCCAGCCGGCGCGCGCTGGTCTCGTCCGCCGTGCTTAGGCCAAGCAGGGGCTGGACTTCCAGCCCGTACTCCCGGGCAAGGTAGCGGAAGGCGTCGTGCGAGGTCACGAGGAGGCGTTGGTTCGCGGGGATGCGCGCGATTTCGGCCTGTGCCCAGGGCTTCAGGGCGGCGATGCGCCCGCGATAGGCGGCGGCGCGGGCGTGGATGGCGGAAGCGGCGGCCGGGCGTCGCGCGGCAAGCTCCGTCGTCACGATGTCAATCGCGGCCAGTAGCGGATCCACGGCCACCCACCAGTGCGGGTCATCCTCGCCATGGTCGTGATCGTGCGCGTGTCCATGTCCTTCGTGACCATGGTCCGCCGTGCAGACCTGCACGGGGTCCGGGATGCGGTTGCCGACCTCAAGGACGCGGTCGGCCGGCAGGTCGCGGCGGAGTCGGGGGAGGTAGGTCTCCATGCCGAGCCCGGCCGCGAGGACGAGGTCGGCCTCACGCACGCGGCGGATGTCGGCGGGCGCGGGTTCGAAAACGTGCGGATCCACGCCGGGGCGGAGCAGCGGCACGACCGTGACCGCATCACCTCCCACTTCACGGGCGATTTCCGTGAGGACGGTGTGCAGCGTGACGATGAGCAGGGGCGCGTCGGTGGCGGCGTTGGCCGCGCCGATGAGGGAGAGTCCGGCGAGCGCAAGCCCGATCCGGAGGAATCGGAGAGTGCGGTGGAACATCAGGGTGTCGATGCCTTCACGCTGAAGGACAGTCCGGAGAAGGTCGCGCCGCGGATTTCGAGGCGGGCGATCTCGCCGACGAGTGAGCCCGATTCCTTCAGCCAAGGTGCGGTGGCCTCGAACTGTGAGGTGTTGCCCACCGTCTCACCCGTGGCCGGATTGGCCACCGCCTGCAGCATCAGGCCGCGCGCGGGCTCGCGCAGGCGCAGTTCGATGGCGGGTTGGGCGATCCGCACGAAATTCTCCGCGTGCCCGTCGAGGATGTAGGCGGCGACTCGGCCGGCCTCGCGATCGAGGACGAGTTCGACGTTGAACAGATGGTCGCCCACCTCAACGAGCAGTCCGCCATGGGGAGCGGTGTGGGCGTGTCCGTGGCTGTGCGCCTCGTGGCCGTGCGCGCCGCCGTCGGCCGACTTCGCGTCGGTATGAGCGTGGTCGTGGGAGCGGCTGCAGCCCAGGGTTAGCAGCGGCGCGAGGGCGAGGAGGAGGAATCGGGTCATGGGGAGGGAATTCATGAGGTCGCAGGGATGCCAGTACTCAATCCGGGTCTCGGCGGTGGTCAAACCGCCCCGGAGCAGGGGCACCGCTCCACCGTAGCAAATGCGTCAAGGGGTACCCCACGTGGCGCGGCTGTCCGCTGTCTCCGGGTCGGAACCTTCGCCCGCCGACCGGGCCGGGGGGCTGCCGCCGGGCGGGTGCGGCTCACCGCTGCTCCAGCCACTCCGGCGACCGGTACTGCTCGGTGAGTTGCTCGACCTCCTCTTCGTGGAATTCCGGCCAAGGGGTCGGCGTCGGCTCTGCCGCCAGTCGTGCGCCGAGATGCCGCGTGAAGACGGGCGTAAGTTCGTCCCAATCCCGCACCTGCGGCGCCGCCGGGCGCCAGAGCGAGCCTTGCAGGATGAGTCCGTGCTTCGTGCGTTTCTGCGCCGCGCCGGCGATCTTCGCTCCGGTATCCGGGTTCACGACGTCGAAGCGCTCCGCGCGCGTGAAGCAGACGCCCGCCGGCCCGCAACTGTCGGGGTTCGCCGGATCGGGCACCGGACACTCCTGCACCACCTGCGCCGGTTGGCCAAGTTCCCCCAGCGCTGCGGCGAGGGCTTCGTGCACGACCCGATAGCTCTCGCTGGCCCGCACCGCCTCGAGGTCATGGCCCCGCGGGATGACGAGCGCATAGGTCCAGTCGTCGCGGTGGTCGACCAAGCCGCCGCCGGTGAACCGACGCACCCGTTCGACCGGTTCGTCGGGGTTCAACTGCGCCTCGATGAACGCCCGTTTCTGGCTGTAGCCGAAGGTCACTGCGGGCCGGTGCCAACCGTAGGCGCGGAAACGAGGTGCATCGTCCCCCGGGTACCGCTGGAGCAGCAGGAAATCGATCGCCATGTTCTCGGCGGCGCCCGCCAGTCGGAAGGGAAGCACATGCAGCGTCATGCGCTGCGAAGCCTGACGCGTCCCCGGCGAAAGCAAACGCCGAAAGTGCCCCGCCCTCGTCGGGGCTTCGCCGTCGGGGCGGCCTCAAGGCTGGTCGCGCCCGTACAGGAACGGATGCGCGAGCCGCACCGCGATCACGCCCACCTTTTCGCTTTGGTGCTCCTGCAGCCAGCGCGATGTCTCGCCCAGCGTGTCGACCGCGCTGCCCATCGCCACGACCACCCGCTCGGCCTCCGGATGGCCGGAGTATTCAACCAAGTGATACTGCCGGCCGCAGGCGGCGGCGAGGCGGTCCATGGTCGACTGCACGATGTCGGGCAGGGCGTCGTAGAACCGATTGACCGATTCGCGCCCCTGAAAGTAGACGTCGGGATTCTGGGCGGTGCCCCGCAGCGAGGGTCGATCGGGGCTCAACCCGCGGGCGCGAAAGGCGGCGAGGTCGGCTTCATCGATCACGGCCCGGAGCTGGTCGTCGTCGACCAACTCGAGCTTGGAGACCTCGTGGGAGGTGCGGAAACCGTCAAAGAAGTGGATGAACGGCAGCCGTGCGCGCAGCGTGGCGGCGTGGGCGACGAGGGCGAGGTCCTGGGCCTCCTGACCATTGTTGGAGCAGAGCAGCACGCACCCCGTGGCGCGGCAGGCCATGACGTCCTGATGGTCGCCGAAGATCGACAGCCCCTGCGCGGCGATGGCGCGCGCGCTGACGTGCAGCGCGAACGGCAACAGTTCGCCGGCGATCTTGTAGAGATTGGGGATCATCAGCAGGAGTCCCTGCGAGGCGGTGAACGACGTAGTCAGCGCGCCGCCGATGAGCCCGCCGTGGACGGCACCGGCGACACCGCCCTCGGATTGAAGCTGCGTGACGCGGGGCACCTCGCCCCAGAGATTGCGGCGCCCGCCGGCGGACCACTCGTCGCAGGACTCCGCCATGGCGGAGGACGGCGTGATCGGGTAGATCGCGATCAGCTCACTCAGCCGGTAGGCGACGCTGGCGACGGCCTCATTGGCATCAAGGGTGGCGAAGGTGGCGGCGCGGGACGGTGGCACGGCAGGGGCGGACGCGGCGGAAGAGCCGGAGAGAGCGGGCAGGGCGGTGGGGGAGGGGCCGGGCGGGTTCATGGGTGGGGGCGCGCGGGGCGGCCGATCGACGACCGATGCGGTTGGACCATCATGGCAGTTGGGTGCCGGGGCCCGCTCCGCAGGGGTTGGCTTTGGCGGTGCAAATCTTGCGAGCGGGGCGGCCACCCCCCGGGACCACGCCGGGTCCTGGTTCGGGAACTCCCCCGCGGTGAACGCTTTTTGCTCGCCGCCGGCGGTGCCGGTGCGAACGTCCCCGCCATGCCCGCGACCTCGCGCCGCACTTCCTCCTTCACCGAGTCCCTGATCCGGGAGATGACCCGCGTGGCCCAGGAGCACGGGGCGATCAACCTCGCCCAAGGCTTTCCGGACAGCGATCCCCCGGCGTCGCTGGTCGCCGCAGCCAAGGCGGCGATGGACGCCGGCCGGCATCAGTACGCCATCACGTGGGGCTCACCGGAGCTGCGGAATGCGTTGGCGGCCAAGCTGACGCACTTCAGCGGCCTGCCGGTGGATCCGCAGCGTGAACTCGTCGTCACCTGCGGCGCGACCGAGGCGATGATGGTGGCGATGATGACCGTCTGCGACCCCGGGGACCGGGTCGGTCTCTTCTCGCCCTTCTACGAAAACTACAATGCGGACGCCATCCTGACCGGGGCCACGCCGGTGCACGTGCCCCTGCAGCCGCTGGGTTACGGCTTCGATCCGGCGCAACTCCGCGCGGCGTTTGCCCGTGGCCTGAAGGCCTTCGTGCTCTGCAATCCCTCGAACCCCACCGGCCGGGTCTTCACCCGCGAGGAACTCGGGCAGATCGCGGCGTTGGCCGAGGAGTTCGATACCTTCGTCATTACGGACGAAGTGTACGAACACATCGTGTTTGACGGTCGGAAGCACATCGCGTTTGCGACCCTGCCCGGGATGGCGAAGCGGACCCTGACCTGCTCCTCGCTCTCGAAGACCTTCTCGATCACCGGTTGGCGCCTCGGCTACGTCCACGCCCCGGCGGAGATCATCGCGCAGGCGCGGAAGGTCCACGACTTCCTGACCGTCGGTGCGGCCGCGCCCCTGCAGCATGCGGTGGTGACGGCGCTCGGGTATGGCCCGGAGTATTATGCGCAGCTGGCGGCGGAGTACGCGGCGCAGCGCGACATCCTTTGCGGATACTTGGATCGGACCGGACTCGCCTACACCCGGCCGGAGGGCGCCTATTTCGTGATGCTCGACATTTCGCCCTTTGGACAGGCGAACGACGTGGAGTTTTCGCGTTGGATGGCGCGGGAGATCGGTGTGGCGCCGGTGCCGGGCTCAAGCTTCTTCCCCGAGCCGGAGAACCGCTTCGTCCGGCTGAACTTCGCCAAGCGCCCCGCCACCCTGCATGCCGCCGGCGAGCGCCTGCTCCGGCTCAAACGCGGCTGACGCTGACGCCTCCGCCGCTCAGCTCCGCGCGGCGCGGCGTCGCAGGTCGACGACCAAGGCGGCCGCCAGGAAAACGCCCGCGGCGCTGAGGCCCCAGACGCCGCCTTTCTTCCAGAGCATGAACGCACTCGCGCCGCCGACGACGGCGAGGCAGGCGCCCATCAGCACATTCCACCGCCAGCGAGCGGCGCCACGGGGCATCGCGTCGCCGAGCAGGGAGCGCTGGTTCATCATCAGGAAGAACGTCAGGTAGGCGATCGGCATGAGGATGAAGGCGAAGACCGACGTCGGCACCGCCAGCCAGAATGACGCCTTGCTCCACAGGAACGGCCCCAGCGCGCCGGAGGCGGCCAGAAGACTGCCGAGGCGGAACGTCCAGCCCGTCAGCGGCCGGTTGAAGAATTCGCAGACCACCATGCCGGAGATCAGCATCAGGAGCGTGATGGTGGACAGGGTCATGCCCAAGACGCCGAGGCCGAAGATGATGCGCCCGATGAACGGCCCGGTGAGCGGTTCGAGCGCGGCGGCCAAGTGCGACGCATCCCGCGTCACCAGCATCGCGGCAAGGGTGCGGTCGGCGTTCGAGACCGGAGCCTCGGCGGCAGTCGGCACCTTCGCGAGGAGGGTTTCGAATTCACGCACCTGGCGGGCCGAAGCCGCGCCCGAGTACTGCACCTCGCCGGCGGCGTTGAGCAGGCCCGGCTGCGGCGCGGCGTGGAACTGGGAGGCCGCAGCCATCACGACGAAGCTGGTCGCGAGGACAAAGGGAATGAACATGCCCGTCGCGAGATCGAAGCGACAAAGGCCGACGAACTCCTTCCCCCAGCCGCGCCGCAGGATGGAGTACGGAAAGAGAAACGTCATGTTGATGCCGACGGCGGTCGCGGCGGCGGCCACGATCACGTCGCGCTGATTGTCAACGATCACGCTCGTCCAAAAGGCCCGGTGGGCCGCGTCCGTCGCTTCGATGAGCGGCAGGAAGGCATCCGCAGGACGGCCGAGCAGGGTGAAGTCGGGGACAAACCCGGCGAACGTCGCACCCCAATCGAGGCCGCCCGGCGAGAACGTCAGGCGCAGGATGACGCCCGCGAAGCAGGCGACGATCACGCCGACCATGACCTTGAGGATGCCCTCGTAGATCTTCACGCCCCGCCCGCCCTTCGTGTAGTTCCACGTGATGTACGTGGAGAAGGCGAGCACGACGGCGGTGGGAAGCAGCCGGCCGCCGAACTCGCCGAAGGGTCCGGTCGCACCCAGCCATCCGGGGAGCAGGTTCTGCTGCAGCACGCCGATCGCGAGGGAGTACTGGGGCATCGCCCAGACCATGCTCGCGACGAGCGAGGCCGCGGCCCACCCGAACGCGAGCACCGGATTCACGTGCTCCGCGATGGCTCCGAGAGGACGGCGACCGGTGTGCATCACGACGTAGCCGATGGCCATGAGCATCACGATGCCCATGATCATGGCCAGAGGCTGGAGCCAGAGCAGACCAAAGCCGCCGAGCACCCCAAGGTAGAGACTGCCGGAGAGGGATCCACCCCCGAGCGTGATCGCGCTTTGGAGCCAACCCGGTCCGGATAGCTTCAGGTAGACGGGCAGACGCTGGGAGAGGGATTGACCCTCGACGGAACGAAGCAGGGCCGAATCAGGGGAGGGACTTTCGGGGGAGGGCATGGGTGGGGAGACTCGTCGCTTGGGGGTGGGGGAACGCGCAGCAAACTGCGACGGATCGGCCAGTCTTCAAGCCGGAGAGCCGCTGTCCGGCGAAGGAATTGACTCAACGTTCAGCAGAGCCCTGCCCGCGTCGTCGTCTCGGAGCGGTCCGATCCCGAGTCTCCGGCCCCGACGCCGTCGCATGGCCCGCCGAGGCGGTTCCGGTCGCGACGGCGGCAGGCCCCCCTCGGACCGCTGCGGGGATGGCCCCGCGGCCGGATCGCCGTCATCCGCTGGCTCAGCCTCCCGGTGCCGGCGTGTCGGCGAGGAGGGAGGGCACGACCATCCAGCAGAGCTGCCAGCGCGGGTGGGCGGTCTTGCGGTGCGGCATCTTCTTGCGGCGCAGGGCCAGGACGCCGCCCTTGGGGAGATCGATCACGGCCGGCTTGGCGCGGTCGGTCAGGAGCAACGACGCCAGATGGGCGAGGTGAGGCTCGTGCCCCACGATCACGATCGCGGCCTCGGTGCCGAGGGTGTCGAGACGCCGGGACATCGGCTCCGGATCGTCCTCAGGCAGGAGTCCGGGCGTTTCGAGACGCACGGCGTCGGGGGCGAGCGCGGCGGCGAGGCGATCCGCCGTCTGCCGGGAGCGGGCGAGCGGGCTGTGCCAGAACTGGAGCCCCGGCAGGGCGCCGTTGCTGCGGAAGAAACGGATCAACTGCGTGCACTCCGTGGCGCCCTGGAGGTTGAGCGGTCGCTCCGGATCCTCTTCCTCCGGAACGGCGTGCGCGTGGCGAACGAGGTAGAGCATGTCCGACGAGCCCGGCGCGCCGCAGCGCGCCAGCGGGTTCAGGGCGAAAGCCGCTCGACGATCCACGGCCCGCCCGCCTGCTCGCGGCGGTAGCGCAGGCGATCATGGAGCCGGCTCCTGCGTCCCTGCCAGAATTCGACCGATGCGGGCGTGAGCAGGTACCCGCCCCAGAACGGCGGCACCGGCACCTCTCCCCCCGCGTGCTTCTGTTCGACGGCCTTCATGCCGCTCTCCAGCGCGGAGCGGTCGGGCACCACGCTGCTCTGCCGTGACACCCAGGCGGCAAGCTGGCTCGCGCGGGGCCGCGAGTGGAAGTAAGCAGTGCTTTCCTCCCGGGCGAGCCGGGTGAGCGCGCCTTCGATGATGACCTGCCGCTCCAGCGCGATCCACGGGAAGACCAGCGTGGCGAAGGGATTGGCCTCGATCTCCCGGCCCTTCCGGCTCTCGTAGTTCGTGAAGAACATGAAGCCGCGCCCGTCCATGCCCTTGAGCAGGACGGTGCGCGCCGAGGGCCGTCCTTCGCGCGTCGCGGTGCTGAGGACCATCGCGTTCGGCTCCGGCACTTTCGCCGCCGTGGCTTCCTGGAACCACGTCTCAAACTGGCGGAACGGATCGCGGGCGAGATCCTTCTCCTGCAGCCCGGCGAGGCTGTAATCGCGGCGGAGATCGGCGAGGGCCATGATTGCGAACGCTAGCGACTTCGGACGCCGAAGCACGGCGAAAATGCCTTCGTCGCCGGGAGGTGGGCGAGGCTCCACCGGCGCGGCCGCGCCCGGGCGGGGCGACAAATCCGATCCGGATTAGCACGAAACCGCTCGCGGCCGGATTCGGCCTTGTTTCGTCCCGGCCGCCGGGCAGGCTGCAGGGACCGCGGCCGTCTCCGGCCACCGCTTTTTCCCCCGACCCTTCGTCATGAAAATCGATCTCAAGCTCACGCCCCAGAAACTGCAGCGGAAGACCGACCGCGTCTTCGAACTCGCCGGCCGCAAGATCCGCGCGATCGATGCCGCGTGGGATCCCGCGAAAGGCACCCCGGTCTTCACCGTGAAGGGCCGCTACACCTCGCGCGGCTGGACCGAGTGGACGCAGGGCTTTCAATTCGGCATGGCGTTCCTGCAGTACGACGCCACCGGCGAGGCCGACTTCCTCGAGCTCGGCCGCCGCAAGACGATCGCGCTCATGGCGTCGCACGTCTCCCACGTCGGCGTGCACGACCACGGCTTCAACAACGTGTCCACCTACGGCAACCTCCGCCGCCTCCAGCGCGAGGGCCGCATTCCGGCGAACGCCGACGAGATGAACTTCTGTGAGCTCGCGCTGAAGGTCTCCGGCGCCGTGCAGGCGGCCCGCTACGCCACGACCTCGGTGAAGGCACCGTGGTCCCCGGTCGCCGGCGCCCCGGGCGTGGTTCCGGGTGGCTACGTCTACTCCTTCAACGGGCCGCAGTCCCTCTTCGCCGACACCATCCGCTCCATGCGCTCGCTGGTCGTGGCGCACCAACTCGGCCATGCGCTGATGGGCGAGGGTGACAAGCCGATCAACCTGCTCCATCGCGCGATCGAGCACGCGGCGACGACCGCCCGGTTCAACGTCTTCTTCGGCCAGGGCCGCGACAGCTACGACGTGCGCGGCCGCGTGGCGCATGAGTCGGTCTTCAACCGCAACGACGGCCAGTTCCGCTGCCCAAGCTCCCAGCAGGGCTACTCGCCGTTCACCACCTGGACGCGCGGGGCGGCTTGGATCATCTGCGGTTACGCCGAGCAGCTCGAATTCCTCGACTCCGTGCCGGACGCGGCGCTCGAGGGCGTCGGCGGGCGCGCGGCCGTGACGGAGCTCTTCCGTGAGACGGCGCAGGCCACCAGCGATTACTACATCGACGGCTACTCCTCCCGCGATGGCGTGCCCTACTGGGACAGCTGCGCGTTGAACACCCACCGCCTGGGTGACTTCACGGCGCGGGCGGCGGATCCGTTCAATGACCATGAGCCCGTCGACAGCTCCGCGGCCGCGATCACGGCGCAGGGTTTCCTCCGTCTGGGCCGCTGGCTGCAGAACCATGGGCAAAAGGCCGCCGGTGCGCGTTACCTGCAGGCCGGGCTCACGGTGGCCAACACCCTCTTCGACGAGCCGTACCTGTCGGTTGACCCGCGCCACCAAGGCCTCCTCCTGCACAGCGTCTACCACCGCCCGAACGGCTGGGACTACGTGCCGAAGGGCCGCAAGGTGCCGTGCGGCGAGTCGTCGATGTGGGGCGACTACCACACGATGGAGCTCGCGCTGCTCATCCGTCGCTTGGCCGAGGGACGTTACCTGACGTTCTTCTGAGCGGGCGTGCGCAGGATTGCGGCGCTGCGGAATCGGCGTAGGCTGAGCGGTTGATGTTTACGACTGCTCCCTTGCTCTACGAGTCCCATGCGCACACGCCGCTGTGCAAGCATGCGACGGGTGCGCCCGAGGACTACGCCCTCCGGGCGGAGGCCCGCGGGCTGCGGGGCATCGTGTTCACCTGCCACTGCCCCCTGCCCGACGGCCACTCGCGGCAGTGGCGCATGGATCCGGAGCAGTTCGACCACTACGTCGCCCTGATCGCCGGCGCGCGGGAGCGCCTGCAGGGCCGGGTGGATGTGCGGCTGGGGCTGGAGAGCGACTATTTCCCCGGCATCGAGCCGTGGCTGGAACGGCTGCACGCCCACGCCCCGCTGCACCATGTGCTCGGGTCCGTGCACACGCAGACGGCACCTTATCGCGCGGCGTACTACCGCGGCGATGCCTGGGACTACCAGAAGACCTACTTCCAGCACCTCGCGCAGGCGGCGGAGAGCGGCCTCTTCGACACCCTGTCGCACCCCGACCTCGTGAAGAATGAAGCGCCCGACAAATGGGACTTCGTCCGGATCCGGCCGGATGTGGAGCGGGCGCTCGACCGGATCGCCCGCACCGGCGTGGCGATGGAGCTGAACACCAGCGGACTCAACAAGGCGTTCCCGGAAATGAATCCCGGCCGCGACATGCTCCGCCTGATGGCGGAGCGTGGCATTCCCGTCGTGCTGGGCGCCGATGCCCACCGGGCGGAGCGGGTGGCGGACCGCTTTGAGGAAGCCCTGTGGATGCTGGAGGCGGCCGGTTTCCGGGAGGTCTCCTTTTTCCTCGATCGCCGTCGGCAGTCCGTCCCCCTCGCGGCCGCCCGCGCCTCGCTGCGGGCCGCCGAGCCCGCGGAGCCGGTTTCGCGATGACGACCGGTGCGACACCGTGGGATCTTTACGGCCTGACCCGCGCCGAGCTCGAGGAGCAACTCCGGCAGTGGGAGCTTTCTCCGGTCCACGCGGCGCGTCTCTGGAACTACCTGTACTGGGAACTGGTGGATGACTTCGGGGCGATGACCGAGCTTCCGGCGAAAGTCCGGCGCCGGCTGGAGGCCGAGTCGCGCCTCGGGGTGCTGCCGCCCGCCCTTTCGACGGATTCGTCGGATGGATTCACCCGAAAGTTCCTGCTCGCCCTGCCGGACGGGCGGACGATTGAGACCGTGCGGATGCGATTCACGGGTCGAGCGACGGCGTGCATCAGCACCCAGGCGGGCTGTGCGATGGGCTGCGTCTTCTGTGCGACCGGCCAGATGGGTTTCACGCGGCACCTCACGGCCGGCGAGATCGTGGCGCAGGTCGTGCACGTCGCCCGCGCCCTGCGCCGGGCGGGCGAACCCCGGCTGCGCAACATCGTGCTGATGGGCATGGGTGAGCCGCTGCACAATTACGATGCGACCCTGCGCGCGGTCGGGATCGTGCGGGACTCGGCGGGACTTTCGCTGGGGGCGGACCGCATCACCTTGAGCACGGTGGGCGTGGTACCGGGCATCCGGCGACTGGCCGCCGAGAACCAGCCGGTCAGCCTCGCGGTGTCGCTGCATGCCGCCACGCAGGAGGAGCGGGCGGCGCTGGTGCCGGCGGCGAAGGCGTGGCCGCTGGATGAACTCATGGATGCCTGCGCGGCCTACAGCCGGTTGACCGGGCGGAGGATCTTCTACGAGTGGACCCTGATCGCGGGGAAGAACGACTCCGCCGAGCACGCGCACGCCGTGGGGCGGCTCCTGCGCGGTCTGCCGGCGCAGGTGAATCTCATCCCGCTGAACCCCACCTGCGGCTACGACGGGCGGCCGGGTCGGGGCGAGGCGGCCAAGGCCTTTCAGGCCGTTCTTGCGGAGGAGTATCGGTTGCCCAGCACGGTGCGCCAGCGCCGCGGCATCGATATCGCGGCGGGTTGCGGCCAGCTGGCGAGCGCGCCGGTGACGAGGTAGCCCGCTGGCGGCGCGCGGGAGCGGCGCCCGCGGGCCGCTGACGGGAGGTCAAGACCTCAACCGAGGAGGGCGCGGGCGGCACCGACCACCGGACTGTCCACGAGCAGGGCGCCGCCGGAGTCGGCCCCGTCCAAACTCAGCCGCCGCGCGCGGTCCTGCAGCGTGAGCCAGGCGAGGGAGGCGGACTCGGAGCCCAGCGCGGTCTGGGCGGCGGTGGAGAACAGCGGGGCGACCGCGGCCACGTGATCGGGCCGGAGCAGGCCCTTGTCGCCGAGGAAGCACGTGGCGGACGCCGCCAGCACCTCGAGCCACGCGCTCGGGGAAGGAGGAGGCGTGTAGGCAACCCCCTGACCCTCGGGGAAGCCGCGCCACTCCATGAACAGGCGGATCTGCTCGTGGAGGCCGGCGAGGGCGGTGTCGGCGGTGGCTGGGTTCCACCGCGCCATGAATTGCTTTCGCTCCCTGAATTTCCGCACCTCCCACACGCGCAGGATGACCTCGGTGTCGCCGGTGACACGGCGGAGTGCGCCGGTGACGATGTAGTCGAGCGGCTGGCTGTGAGTTTCGACGAGTTGGCGGAGATTGTCGGTCGACCACTCCGCCGGGAACACCGCGTAGTGCTGGGCGCCGTCGACCACGCCAAGCGTGCCGATCGGAGCGTACAGCGGCGAGAAGCTGAAAGTCTCGGCCAGCCACAGCGGCAGGGCGCGGCAGAGCCGACCGAGTTCGTCCTCGGGGGCGCGGGCGCGCTCCGCGGCGTCGGTGATGCCGGGCAGGGCGAGTTGAGCGAAGGCGACACGGCGGATCCGGTCACCCTTCGCCGGGAGGATGCGTTCGCTGATCGGCTCCAGCCCGTAGAACCAGATGGGTTGGCTGATCGTGACGAGGTTGATGTGCGTGCCCGCCGACGGTGCGGGTGCGGCCGCGCCGCCCGGACCTCCCGCGTCGGTGGGAGCGCTTGACGGGATCATTCCCGGACTCTCGGCCTCGATCAGATCCGCGAGGGCATTGGAGAATCCGTGCAGACGCTCCTCGAGTTCCGGGCGCCCCAGGCCAAAGAGGATGTCCAGCAGGTGCCGTGCGGCGGTGGGATTGCGCGTCGCGAGGTACGCCTGCAGCAGGTTCAGCCCGGTGGCGGGGCCGTGGCGCTCTGCGTCGTAGCGCGGCGCGATGAGCTCGATGATGGTGGCGACGTGGCCGGTGGAACCCAGATCGCCGGAGATGGTGACGAGCACATCGGCGCGTTCGCCGGCGGAGGCGAGCAGCGGCTCGTAGAGCGCGAGGGCTCCCGCGAGGTCGCGGGCGTCCAGGCGTTCACGCGCGGCGAGCAGGGTGCCGGCGACCGATGCGCCGGTCGGGGACTGCGGCGCGGTGTTGGGTGCGGGTGCAGGTGCGGATGCCGGGCTGGGCACCGCGGCTGGCGTCGGACCGGATGTCGCAGCCGCCGTCAAGCCGGGGGCGGCAGAGAGCGCGGCGTCGGGCCGGGTGCCTGGCGCGGGACTCGGTGCGGTGCCGGGTGCTTTCTCGGAGGGAGTCGGGGACGACGGGTTGGCCGGGGTTGGCTCCGTCCTGCGGGAGCGAAAACGATCGAAGAAGCCCATGGGACGAAGGAAGCGTCGGGCGCGCGGGTGGCAAAACCGAAGTCAGCGCCGGCCCCGTTTCGTGGAAAGATTCCTCCCGGCACCGCTCGCGCCGTCACGCGGCGGCGCAAGGCACTCCGGGAGAGGCACAAAAATTCCGCCGCGGGAGGGCGGCGGACGGGGGCCGTTGTGGGTGGCCTTGGTTCCCGAAGGATCGGGAAGGTGAGGGGGGGCCGACCGCGGGGCGGGAGAGGTATCGCGGGGAATCGTGCTCCCTCACCGAATCTCGCGCCAACTGATCCGACCGGGAAGAGGCGGCGGAGCAGAACACTCCGCCGCCCTCCCGGCGAAGTGATTACTTCTTCTTCGCAGCCTTCTTCTTGGCGGCGGGTTTCTTGGCTTTGGATGCGGCTTTCTTGGCCATGGGGATCGTGTGTGTTCGGGTTTTTTTTGTGGCCGGCCGACTTAAGTGTCGGCCGGTTAAATCTGAATGCGGTTCCATCATTGAAACGAACGTGACGCAAACGCGAGGGGAATTTCACGTTTTGGTAAATTCCCCCCGTGCGTGCGTGCGCGTGCTCGCGGCGCGCCACCAGCCGCGGACCGATCGTGCGGAGCGCGTGGAGGTGGATGATCGCGGGGTCGGGATCATCGCGACGTAGTGATGATCGCCGACGTTGCGGCGAGCGCGGGCGCTGAAGTGAGCGTGCGCGATGCGATGATCGCGTCGCGCGCGGGGAACCGTTTTGGGTGCGCGGATCGCCTGGCTCGCGGCGAACGCGTGGACTGCGATGAGCTGACTGCGCCTCGTCTGCGGTGCGCAGCGCAGTCGTGGTCTGTCGCGGGTGAATCGCCGCGCCGAACGCCGTGTACCGAGCGCGACCAGCGCGCGTGCGGGTGAGAGAACGGGCGAACTCCCGTGTGACCGTGAACCGCGGTGTCCTTCGCCCGCGAGAGCGGGAGTGACGGTGGGCGCGCCGGAGACGCTGACTTCGGTGCCGCTGATTTTCTCCGGGCGTCAGTCGCGCGCGAGGGCGAGGCAGTTGGCGTGTTGAAGACCGGACTCGATGCTGCGCGTCAGGATGCGTGCGACCCCGGTGAGCAGGGCGGGCTCGTGCGTGGCCATGAGGTGGAGGCGAAGTACGGACGTGCCGCGGGCGGTGGTGGGAGGCTCGAGGGGCGTGGCGACGACGCCCTCCTCGCCGCAGCGAGCGGCGGCGACGGGGGCGACGGCCTCGTGGGCGAACGTGAGGGCGAGGATCGGCCCCGGACTCTCGGGTCGCAGCCACGCGCGGGCGAGGGCGGTGCGCAGCGTGATCGCCGCGCGTTGCAGGGCCGCCCGGCGGGCGGCGCCCTCCGCGGAGCGAACGATGCCGAGCGCGCGGGTGGCGGCGGCCAACTGCGGCGGAGAAAGCGCCGAGCTCCCGCCGTACGCCGGCGAGTAGTGCTGCACGTAGCGCAGAAGTTCCGCCGACTCGGCGGCGACGAAGCCGCCGTTGCTCGCGAAGGTGCGCGCGAGACTGCCGACGAGGAGGTCGGGTGCATCCTCCACGCCCTGCAGCCCCAGTTCGCCGCGCCCGCCCGGACCCGTGCAGCCGAGATCCTGACCGACATCGACCATGAGCAGGGCCGCGTGGTCGCGGGTCAGGCGTCGCAGCGCGGGAAGATCCGGCGTCGCTCCATCATGCGGAAACAGCGCGGGTGTGGCGACGACGATGAGGGAGCGCGGCCGGGCCGCCCGGAGACGGACGAGGCGCTGCTGCAGGTGCGAGAGATCGGTGTGCCGGAACGCGTGGACCGCCGCCCCCGCGGCGCGCGCACCCTCGCGCAGTGCGCCACCCGCCTGCGCATCAAGCAGCACGACGTCGTCGCGGCCCACGAGGGCGCGCATCGCCCCGTAGCCCGCAGCCCACCCGCTCGGCATCGCCGTCACGTGCGCCAACCCGGTCAGGTCCGCCAACCCCGCGCAGAGCGGCTCCGCGAGAACGTGCTGTCCACCCGCCGCCGCCGGACCCGCGCTGTGCGGACCGAACCGCGCCAGCGCGTCCGCCGCCGCCGCCCGCACTTCCCGGTGACTGCACAGCCCGAGGTGATCGCAGGAGGTGAAGTTCAGGCCCTCCCGGACCCGGCCATCCGGCTCATGGACTTCCATCCAGGCCTCCACCCGGCTCGCCAGACGCGCCTCTGGCAGGGCGAGGCCCGACGCGTCCCGCCCCCGGAGCCACGCCGCCAACCCCGCCACCCGGGCGGGCAGCGTTGCGCCAGAGCCAGGGGAGAGCAGCGAGGGCCTGCGAGTGTGGGGATCGGGATAGGGTGTCATGGAGTGGGGAATGGTTGGTGGGTCAGGCCCGGTGACGGCCCCGACCCCTCCCGGTTCGCGGACAGACCGCTCCCGGAGACCCCAGCCTACCCCAAATCGGGGTCGGGCGTCCCGGGACGAAGCGTCATTTCAGCGGGAAGATTTCCCGACCACTTTCCGATTTTCCCGAACATTGCGGCTCCGAATCTGGTAGTATTCCGCCTGGATTATGGCTGAGACGAAACCTTCCCCCCCCTCTCGTGTTGTGCTTGTCGAGGACCACACGCTGGTCCGCCAATTGATGGCCGCCTTGGTCAGGGATGACCTGAGGCTGGGGCTGGTCGCCGACTGTCGGACGGTGGCCGAGGGGGTGGTGGCGTGCCTGCGGGAGAAACCGGATCTTGTGGTCGTGGACTGGATGCTGCCGGACGGGCGCGGTTTCGACCTCGTCCGCCGGGTGGGGCCGTTCCTGCCGCGGACGCGCTGGCTCTTCGTTTCGGGAAACGAGCAGGAGCACCTTGTCCGCGAGGCGATCTCGCTCGGCGTGCACGGGTTCGTGCTGAAGCGGTCCGATGTCGCCACCCTGCGGCACGCGGTGCTCGAGGTGCTGCGCGGGAACACGTTCTACTGTCCGGACAGTGCCCGGCTCCTTGTCGAGAGTCTGCGCAGCGAAGCCACGGCGGTGGCGGGCAATCTCAGCGACCGCGAGCGCGAAGTGCTGCGGGGTTTTGCGCGGGGCGAGAACATCAAGGTCATCGCTTCCCGGCTCAAGGTCAGCCCCAAGACCGTCCAGAACTCGCTCGCCCGGTTGCGGGACAAGCTGGGCGAGTACGAGCCCGCGGGTTTGGTCCGCTACGCGATCAAGCACGGCTACGTCGAGGAACCCTGACGTCGGGGAATCCTCTCCCGATCGCGAAGGCGGGCGCCGCCGGGTGGCTCGGGACGCCCGGGGGTGACTCCCCAGGTTCGCAGGTGACGAAGCGGTCGAAGAGGGTGTCGCCCCGCCTGCTCCTCGACTGCCGCAGCGGTGGCCGACCGTAGGGTCACTCCCGCGTTGACCGGGGGGAGGGGCCGCCTAGCGTGACCCTCTCCGACGGATGAACCGGGTGCACATCAAGACCTACGGGTGCCAGATGAACGAGCGCGACAGCGAGGCCGTCGCCTCGATGCTGCGCGCCCGGGGCTACCGAATCGTCCCGTCCGAGGACGAGTGCGACATCCTGCTGCTGAACACGTGCTCGGTCCGCGACGCCGCCGAGCAGAAGGCGATCGGCAAGGCGGGGTACCTTTCCGCCCGCAAGCGTCGTCAACCCGACTTCGTGCTCGGGATCCTTGGCTGCATGGCCCAGAACCGCGGGGCGTCGCTCCTTGAGCAGTTGCCGGATGTCGACCTGATCATCGGCACGCAGAAGTTTCACCAGGTCCCGGGCTACCTCGACAACCTCCGCGCCGCCCGTTCGGCCGGGCTGCCGGTCGGCGAGACGATCGTCGACATCGCGGAGGAGGCGGGTTCGCAGAACGCGATCAAGGATCACCTCGTGCCGGAGGACGCGGCGGCCCCGCGGCAGGTCAGCGCCTTCGTTTCCATCCAGCAGGGGTGCAACATGGATTGCGCCTTCTGCATCGTGCCCAAGACGCGCGGGGACGAGCGTTCGCGGCCGATGGACGACATCGTCCGGGAATGTGCCGAACTGGCGGAGCGCGGCGTGCGCGAGATCACGCTCCTCGGTCAGATCGTGACCAGCTACGGCCGGCGCGACTACGCGCACACCGGCGGGATCACCCCGTTCGTGCAACTGCTTGAGCGCGTGCACGCGATCGACGGGATCGCACGGATCCGCTTCACGTCGCCGCACCCGCGTGGCTTCAAGCACGACCTTGTGCAGGCCTACGCCCGCCTGCCCAAGCTCTGCGGCTACGCCCACCTGCCGATGCAGAGCGGGAGTGACCGGATCCTGCGGGCGATGAACCGGCCCTACACCCGGGAGCGCTACCGGGAGATCGTGGCGTCCCTGCGGGCGGTCCGGCCCGACATGTATTTCTCGACCGACGTGATCGTGGGCTTCCCGGGCGAGACCGAGGAGGACTTTGCGCAGACGCGAGAGCTCTTCGCGGACTGCAACTACGACATGGCCTACATCTTCAAGTACTCCGTGCGCTCCGGCACGCCGGCGGCGGACATGGGTGACCAAGTGCCCGACGAGGTGAAGGAGGCGCGGAACCAGGAGTTGCTCGAAATCCTCCGCCAGAACTCGCTCCGCCGCAACGCCGCCCTCCTCGGCACGGTCGAGGAGGTGCTCGTGGAGGGACCGGACAAGACCGGACAGCGGTTCACGGGACGCACCGAGGGCAACCGCGTCGCGGTGTTCGCCGCCGATCCCCGCTTGGTCGGTGAGGTGGTCCCCTTGCGGATCGAGCGCGCATCGGTGAGCACGCTCTACGGCGAACTGGTCCTGGCGGGGGTGCCGGCCTGACCGGGCGGCGCGGCGTGGCGGACGTTCCCCCTCAACCTCCTTTCCCATGAGCCTCACCCTTGCGACGCTGGTTGCTGGAGTCGTCCTGTTCCTTGCCGGAGCGCTGCTCGTTTCGCGCAGTTCGCTGGTGGTGTCGGCCTGCAAGGCGATGCCGCGCTCGCGGGCGGCCACGCTGGTCTTCTTCGGCGGGGCGGCGGTGTGGTTCCTGACGCGGATCTGGAACCTCTCGATGGCGGATTTCGGCGAGTACCGGACCGCGCTGCTGATCTTCTTCGCGCTGCTGGCGGTGCTGGCCTTCTCGCAGGTGCCGGACTTCCTCGCGGTGCGGGGACTGGCGGCGCTCATGCTGCTCGCGGCGACGCCGTTGCTGGATGCCGCGTACATGGAGTATCACCACCCCCAGCGGCTGTTCATGGTCTCCGCGGTGTATGTCGGGATTGCGCTGGCGATCTATCTGGGGGCGGTGCCGTTCCGGCTCCGCGACTTCTTCGACTGGCTCTTTGCGACGGCGGAGCGGCCGCGGCTGATCGGAGCGGTGCTGGCGGTGTACGGCGCGACCCTCGGCGTGGTGGCGTTCACGTACTGAGGCGGAGGGATGACTGGCTTGATGCGCTCCCCGTTTCCCGCCTCCTCGGACCCCGCTGCGGGTGAAGCCCCGGTGCTGCTGGTCCTCGCCGGACCGGCGGGTTCGGGCAAGACCACGTTGTGTGAGCGGATGGTGCGCGAGATCCCTGGATTTTCGCGGGTGATCACGACGACGACGCGGCCCCCGCGTCCCGGCGAGGTGGATGGCGTGCATTATCACTTCCTGAGTCCGGCGCAGTTCGATGAGCGCGTGGCGGCGGGCGCCTTTCTGGAGTGGGCATGGGTGCACCAACGGCATCGCTATGGCACGCTCGCGTCGTCGGTGCTCGAACCGCTGGCGGCGGGTCGCAGCCTCGTCATCAACGTGGACGTCCAGGGCGTCGGCAACTTCCGGCGGGCGGCGGCGGCGAGTCCGCTCCTGCGGCGACATCTCGCCACGGTCTTCATCAACGTCCCGCTCGGCGAGTTGCGGGAGCGTCTCGTCCAGCGCGGGCAGGACAGTGCGGTGGAGATCGAGCGGCGGCTCGGCACGGCCGAGCGCGAGCTGGCGGAGGCGGGCTCCTTCGATTACCGGATCGAGAGCCGGAGCCGGGACGAGGACTTTGCGGCGCTCGTGGACGTGTGGCGCGCGGTTCGGGCGCGCGTGGCGGCGTCGGGCGGCTGAATCCGCGGGCGCGGTGTCGGTGCGCCGTGAGCGTTCGACCGACCCGGTTGGTTTCGGCCGAGTTGGGCGCGCTCAGGCGAGCCGCGCGGCGTCGATCTTCAGGATCCGGGCGGCCGCTTCGCGGTCTCCGCTGACGGAGTTCAGGACCCGTTCGATGTACTGCCTTTCCTGGGTGGCGAGGAACTCGGTGAGCGGCGCCCAGTTTGGGGAACCGCGCAGCCGCGGGGGCAGTTGATCGGCGGTGATCAGGCGGCGGGTGGTCGTGGTGGCGATGCCCGTCACGACCTGCTGCAACTCCGTGAGATTGCCCGGCCAACCGTAGGCCTGCAGTGCCTCCAAGGCGTCGGCCGCGAAGGCGATGGCGGCGGCCTCGAATTGCGGATTGGTGGACGACTGCGTGAAGTGGCGGATCAGCTCCGGGATGTCCTCCTAGCGTTCGCGGACGGGTGGCCGCGTGATGGGCAGCGAGGCGACGCGGTAGAAAAGCTCATCGTGGAAGCGGCCCTCCTCGACGCGTTTTTCGAGGTCCACGGTGGTCGTGCACATCAGGCGGAATCCGTGGGCGGTGTTGCGCAGGACCGAGACCAACTCCTTCTGCAGCGGCACCGGCAGCTCGTGGATCTCCTTCAGCAGGAGCGTGCCCCCGCGGGCGGAGGTCACCCAATTCCCGCCGAGGCCGTTCTCGCCGAGCAGGCCGGTGCGGAAGTGGGCTTCCGAACTGAGGGAGCAGTCGATCCGGATAAGAGGAGCGTTGGCCCCCACGCTCGCCTCGTGGAGCAGTTCGGCGACCGTGTTGCGGCCCGTGCCGGGTTTGCCCTGGCCGACGATGCTCACAATTGCGGGGCGAGACGATGTTCAAGCACTGGCGCAAGGCTCTTACGCTCGGCTACACGCTTGCCGCGCTGTGTTGGACGCTTCCAAGCGGGTACTTTCCGTTCAAGGCGACGCTCGATCCCATCATTTCCAAGCCGTTGTTCTTCTTCAATCTCTCGCAGGCGTGGGGCATGTTCGGGCCCGAGCCACTCTGGGACGATATCTGGGTGCAGATGACGGTGACGGATGCGGCCGGCCAGAAGCACGAGCGGGCGGTGTCCCGGATGATTGAGTTACCCTACCTAGAGCGGTACCAGAAGGAGCGGTGGCGCAAGTTCTTCAACGAGCACCTGCGCATGGATGCCAAGTCGCACCTCTGGCAGCCTTACGTGGACTATGTGCGACGGGAGGAGGCCCGGCGTGGGGTGGTTCCGGAGACCGTCGAACTGATCCGCTGGTGGCGTCCGGCCATCGTTCCGGTGGCGCGAGGACTGCGGGCTGATCAACGGACCGAAGGCTGGAATCACGTCACCTTCCACACCTGGAAGAACCCGGGCGCCCCCGCTCCCTGATCCTTACCCATGCCGCGGTCATCGTCAGTCAAGGTGCACAATTGGAGGGAGATATGAACCGCCCTGCGCGCTTGCGGCGAGGGCGTGCGACGCCTGGCCGGAGGCGTTTTTGCGTGGATTGAGACGCCCACGGATCCCCGGCCGATCGCGTGGTTCCGGGCTTGGTTGGGGTTGGTGTGCCTCGCCAATCTGGCGCTGCTGTGGCCGGACATGCCCCTCTGGCTGGGCAACGAGGGCGTGCTGCCGCCGGCGGTGCACGCCTCGACTCTAGGGGGAAGGAGGCTGACGCTCTATGCGTTCACGGGCTACACGGACCATGCGATCACTCTCATCCGTGCGTGTGGCGTGGTGGGCGGCCTGAGTCTGCTGCTCGGGGTCTATCCGCGGGTGGGGGCGCTGTTGTCGTGGCTCGCGGTGAGCAGCTTTGCGTGGCGGAACATGTACATCCTGCACTCGGGGGACAACCTGCTGCGGATCGGGTCGTTCTTCCTGATCTTCGCCCAGTCGGGGCGGGCCTTCGCGCTTCCGGTGTGGATCCGAGACTGGAGGGCCCGGCGGGCGGATCCCTCGGCGTTGCCGGCGTCGCTGGAACCCGTGCCGGCGTGGCCCCAGCGGATCCTGCAGCTTCAGGTGTGCGTGACCTACTTCGTGACCGGCGTCGTGAAGGCCTCGGGCCGGGCATGGCAGGAAGGGAATGCCGTCGGCACCGTCCTGCAACTCGGGGAGCTCCAGCGGTTCCCGATTCCGGATTTTCTCATGACCCCGCTCGCGTCGCAGGTCATGAGCTATTCCACCCTCGCGGTGGAACTCGGGTTTCCCCTTCTGATCTGGTTCTCGCGGCTCCGCGTGCCCGTGCTGCTGGTGGGCTTGGCGTTTCACCTGGGGCTGGAGTGGACGCTGAACATCCAGCTCTTCCAGTGGACGATTCTCGGATTCTACCTCCTCTTCCTCGTGCCGCGGAGCGTCGGGGCGGAGCGTGGTGGCCATCGGTGACGCGGCGCGTGATCGGGGACCGGGATTCGGGATGCGAGTAAAGGCAGAGGCCGCTCGTGACCGAGCCACCCGGCCGGGCGGGAGTCCGATCGCGGGGCGAGCGCGCGAGCACGGAGGGGGCCGGAGCCGGCGAGCGCTGCGGGTCAGCGGCCCGGCGTTCACTTCAACTGCGCCGCGAGAAACGCCAGCACCGCCTCGGTGTTGGGGTGGCCGGACTCGCCGAGGCGACGGTCGATGCTGCGGTGCGTCGCCTCGGGATCGCCGAGCACGCGGGCCGGGATGCCGGCGGACACGAGCGCCTCGCCGAGGCGACGGGCCTGAATCGTCGTGTCGGGGTTCGCCTCGATGTGAAGAATGAGAAAGGGAGGTATTCCCTTCCCGCGCGCGACGTGGGTCACGGCCGAGAATTCCCGGTGCTGCGCCTCGGTGCCGAACTTCGCGCGGTGGGTCGCCTTCGGCTCCGGCTGGCCGTGGACGCGCCGGCGGGTCTCGGCGGTGGCGATGATCGCGGGCAGGTCGAAGGTGTCGCCATCGACTGGCACGCAGCCCTTGAGCGCGGAGAAGGGCACGCCTTCGGCTCGCAGGAGGCGATCATCGGTGCAGAGCAACGCCGCGAGCTGCGCCCCGGCCGAGTAGCCCATCACGAAGATTCGGTCGGGATCGCCGCCGTGCGCGGCGATCGAGCGGTGCACCCAGCCCAGCGCGCGGGCCACGTCGCCGACCAAGGTGCCCATGTCGACCTCCGGTAGGAGCCGGTAGTTGGTCGAGACGAAGACACAGCCGTGGGCCGTGAAACACGCCGACTTGAGGTCGACCTCGGCCTTGCTTCCGCTCGTCCAGCCGCCCCCATGAATCCAGAACACGACCGGCAGTCCCTTGGCTCCCGCCGGCGCGGAGATGTCGAGCGTGTGGCGCGGATGGGCGTCGGGCGCGTAGGGGACATCGCGGGTGACGGTGAGGGCGGCGGGCATGGCGGTGGCGAGGGGCAGAAGCGCGAGGGCGGCAAGCGTCATGGCGCGAAGGGGGTGGGGTGACCGGCTCCGCTTACGGTACGCGGGACATCGTAAAGCCGTCGTAGCCCTTGAGGCCGACCGTCTGGATCACCGTGCTTTCCCAGCCGAGGGCCTTGAGGTCCTCGCAATACTGACGGACCCCGAGCACCCGCGGATCCTCCGATTGCTGGTCCACGATGGCGCCCTTGCGGACCACGTTGTCGCTGAGGATGACGGTTCCCGGCCGCGACAGCTTTCGCGCGAGCGCGAGGTAGGCCGGGTAGGACGGCTTGTCGGCGTCAATGAAGATGAGGTCGAAGGGCGGGACCCCGTCCGCGATCAGGCCCTGCAACACCGCCTGACCGTCGCCGCAGCGCACGGTCGCGCGGTCGCTCACGCCGGCGAGCGCAAGATTCTCGCGCGCCAGCGCCGCGTACGCCTCCTTGACCTCGACGGTGAGGAGTGAACCGTCCTTGGGGAGGGCGCGCGTGAGCCAGATGGCGCTGTAGCCCCCGAGGGTGCCCAGTTCGAGGACGCGCTTCGCGCCGGAGAGCTTGACGAGGAGCGCGAGGAGTTGGCCTTGGCAAGGGCTGACGTTGATGTCGGGCAGCCCGGCCTTCCGGCAACGCTCGAGGACGGCTTCGAGGGCGGCGTCGCTCCCGAGCAAGGTCCGTTCGAAGTACCGATCCACCGCCGTCCACGTTTCTTGGCTCATAGGCAGGACAATCCATGGCGGCACCGGTGCGGGGAAGGCAATCCGCGAAATCCGCCGCCCCGGGCACCGTCGAGCGCGGGTTCAGGACTCCGCCGCGACCTTGACGCCCCTCGGGCCGAAGCGCCCGGCGGCGGCGACGAAACGGGATCGTGGGGATACGCTGCCGTCAGACCCCTGACGGAGGCGATCACCCCGTGAAGCGCGCCGTCGGCCCGCTTCGCCACGCGGAAGGACAGCAACAGGGTGCGCCGCGCGAAGCACGGCGGTGGCGGCGGCCTGGCGGCCGGCACGCTCTTCGCCTCGATCCAACCCCGTTTCCGTGACGTCACGTTCACCGACCTCCTGCGCCAGGAGTACCCGGCGCTTCGTCTCCCCGTGGAGTTGCCGGATCGAGATCGCCTCCACGGAGACCCGGCGGGAGGCATTCCGACTTGGCTTCACATGGCGCACCCGCCCGAAGCGGGTGATCAGGGATCGGGCGTGATGGCCACGATTGTCAGAGCCGGCGTGCGCTTCCGGCCCGTGTCTTCATCTGGACCATAGTGAAAGAAGACCCGGTAGGCACCGGGCGTATCGTTCTGGGCATAAGCTTCCCAGACGCGTTCGCCCTTCGCTCCAACGAGCGATTCGTACTCGTGCGTGTTGAGGCTTGGGTGCCGGACGTTCGTTTCCAGCAATCCGAGGGTCTTGCGGACCTGCTTCAGGACTCCTCGCTTCGCGGGATCGCGCTCAAGAGAGGTCAGCTGTTCGTCGGCCTCGTGGGTGAACCGCAGCACCCGTTGCATGAATCACTCCTCTTTCGCGTAGGCGGCGAAAGAACCGCGCTTGCGGGTGCGCCCGGCGGCCGAGTCGGCCAGGCCGCGCTTGACGGCAGCGAGCGCCGGCGGGTTGTCGTAAAGCCACGTCTCGGAGACCGGCACCGCTTTGACCGGATCGAGCATGATCTGCCCGAGTCGGTTGCGGTAGACGTTGTACGCCACGCCCTCCTCCTGCAGCACCTGACCCAACGTGAGACGCTTCTTGGCGTCAGGCTTGAGGATTTCGGTGACCAACTCGAAGCGGGAATCTTTGACCACGGAGCGCACGGTAATCCTCAAGAAAGTAGTCTGCCCACACGTACGCAAGTGGGAAATTCCCACCGTAGTCCTCGGACTCAAGGAGGCCCCGAACGGATTGAGTCCTAGCTGGTCCGCCACGACGCCGACGTTCCTCTCCGCGGCCTCTCCAAGTGGCTGCGGCGACGCGATCGTGGATCGGGATTTCGGACCTTCGGCGAGCGTCGTGGCGACGACCCGGCAGGCCCGGCCCAGTCACTTCGCGAGGTCGCCCGGCTTGATGCCCTCGCCGAGGACGAAGCTTGCCCCGACGGCGCCGACGACCGCCTGGGCGCGGTCGAGCGCGAGGTCGCGGCGGAAGCGGTAGACGACCTCGAGGCCGGTGCAATGCGCGCCGATGAAATGCGCGACGCCGAACTCGCGGAGCTTGCCCGCGGTCTGGTCCAGCGTCGGTTCCGAGGCCCGGAAGAGGTGGATGCCGCCGATGAGGGCGTGCACCGGGGCGGCGCGCACGACGGTGCGGGCATGCTCGATGATGTTCACGACGCCCGCGTGGCCGCAGCCGGTCAGGATGACGAGGCCCTGCGCGGTGTCGCAGACGAGCGCCATGTCCTCGGGCAGCGTGTCCTCGATGCGGCCGGCGGGCGTGACGATCACGCCCTGTCCGCTCCAGTTGCGCTCGGCATACGTGCGCGGCACGGGACCGGTCAGCCACACGCCGGGGAAAATCTCGCGCGGGCCGGTGCACACCTCGAACCTGCCGCCACTGGCTTCGTAGTCGCGCTTCGCATCGAGCATCAATGTCTGTTGCGGCGCGTTCCTCGAATCCGCGCGCACCTCGAAAATCCCCTCCCCCACAAACGTGCGGGCAAGGGCAGAGGGGTTCTGGCTGGCCGCAGCCCGTCGCACGGCGAGAAACCCGCCGGTGTGATCCGAGTGCGAGTGGCTGAGGACCACGTCAGGCACGGTGGTCAGATCGATTTGCAGTGCCTCGGCATTGCGGAGGACGACATGTGGATAGTTTCCCGTGTCGAACAGGAGCCGGTGGCCATCGGCCTCGACCAGAGCCGCGAACCCCCACTCACCGATGCCATTGCCGTCGGCCAGCATCGTGGAGAGGAGGGTGATCCGGAGCGACTGAACCTGCCGGGATGCCGCAGACTCGGCGGAGAGCGCAGATGCGGCGACAAGACAGAACAACGTGAACAGCGTGCGCGGGTGCATGTCGGGACCGGACGACGGAGCGAGACTCTGGCGGGATGGCTGCGTGATTGCGATCCGCGAATGGGTGGGCCGTCCGTCCGCAGTCCCCGGAGCGGCCCCGCTTCCGACTTTGCCACGCCGCCCCACCGCGCAGTCGTTTACTTGACAGACGTTATATACGATATAAATGAAGTGACATGTACTCGCGATGGATCGAGTCGTCGTTGCCGGGGTCTTTGGCCAAGCCCTACGTGCATGTGCTGTTTGGAGCACGTCAGACGGGCAAGACGACTTTGCTGCGGCGCCTGCTGCCGGAGCCCTCGCTGTTCTTCAATCTGTCGGATCCCGTGGAACGCTCCCGGTTGCTCGTTGATCCCGGGGCCTTCACCCGGGCGTGTCAGGCGCTTCCGCGCCGGAGCGCGCCTCACTTCGTGGTGGTCGACGAGGCTCAGACGGTGCCGGCGGTCTTTGATGCGGTGCAATCGCTCTACGACGCTGACAAGGGGCGCTGGCGTTTCGTCCTGTGCGGCAGTTCCGCCCGCAAGCTGCGGCAAACCGGGGCCAATCTGCTTCCGGGTCGAAGTCTGCAGCACCGTCTCTTTCCGCTCCTTCTCGCCGAGCGCCCGGCCTCGGAGCCCCGCGCCCGCGACATCGCTTCGCCCTTGCCCGTGCCGGTGGTGCCTTTGGCCACGCCCTTCCCCTCCGCCAGCCTGCAGGACCGCTTGGCTTACGGTGACCTGCCGGGGATCGTCCTCGCGGATGCCGCGGACCGCCCGGACCTGCTGCGCGCCTACGCTCTGGCTCACCTGGAGGAGGAGATTCGTCGGGAGGCCCTTGTCAGGGACTGGGGGGCGTTCCTGCGCTTCCTGCAACTCGCCGCGATCGAGTCGGGACAAGTCGTCAACTTCGCCAAGATCGCCAAGGAGGTCGGCATTTCGCCGGTGACCGTCAAGGGTCACTACCATTTGCTGGAGGACATGTTCATCGGCTTCAGCATTCAGGGATTCTCCCGCAGTCCGCGGAAGAACCTCACCTCCACGCCGCGGTTTCACTTCTTTGACCTCGGGGTGCGGCATGCGGCCGCGGGACTGACTCCGGGGGCCGATGCGGTCAATGCCGACCCCGGACGCGCGCTGGAGCAGTGGGTCGGCGCGGAACTCTGGAAGCGACTCGGCTACCTGGGCCGGGGACGGCTCCACCACTTTCGCACCAAAGATGGGGCGGAGATCGACTTCGTGGTCGAGATCGATCGGAAACTGATCCCGATCGAGGTGAAATGGACCGAGCGTCCTCGTCGTGACGACGCCCGCCACGTGATCCCGTTCCTCGAGGAGCAGGGCAAGGTGGCGCCGATGGGGTACGTCATCTGCCGTTGCCCCCGTCCCGAGCAACTCGACGACCGCGTCGTCGCCCTGCCCTGGCACTGCCTGTGAGGGCTGGTGGCGTTCGCGGGGCCAGCCGAAGCGGTCCGGTCTGCCTAGGCCCCGCGCCTGCATGGATCACCAGCCTCCGGGGATTCGAAGGCGGATGAAGGCCGTCGCGCGAGCGTCCGACGCGACGGCGGAGGCTGGACCGCTTGTCGCTTCGATGCCCGGGACGGATGGTATGAGGTGACCGGCTGCGCGTTCCGCTTCTGGCTGACCGACGAGGTGCGCGTGCCCGCAGGATCGCTTCAGGCTGACACGGCGATCGCTCAGCCCGGCAGGCCGACGAGCCGTCGCGAGACCTCCGCGAGCCTGACCTCGACGCCCGGCTCGTGGGCCTGAGGGTTGGGCGACCGTAGGGGCCATCCGCCGCGATTGGCGCGCTTGTCGCGGTACCAGCCGATCTGGCTGAAGAAGGCGCCGCTGTGCTCCGGAACCTCCGGCGAAAGCAGGGCGTGGAGCGTGCTTTGCGCGCCTTCCCACGGTTCCAGCATGCCCGCCATCCGGAGGATGGGACGCAGGAGCGTGTCCTGCGCCCACAGCGGCATCGACGAACGCAGCAGCCGCGTTCGCACCCAGCCCGGATGCACGCTGACGGCGGTGACGCCGGTCCCCGCGAGCCGTGCGGCCAGTTCCTTGGCCTGCAGCAGGTTCGCCAGCTTGGACTGTGCATAGGCGGCCCAGCTGTCGTAGGGGCGGCGATCGAACTGCAGGTCGTCGAAATCGATCACGCCCTTCCGGCCGACGGCGATGTCGTGATAGCAGCTTGAAAGGATGACGATCCGCGAAGGCGCGCTGGCCTTGAGCCGTTCGAGCAGGAGTTCCGTCAGCAGGAAGTGCCCGAGGTGATTCGTGCCGAACTGGGTTTCGAAACCGTCCTTCGTGCGGCCCTTGGGCGTGTTCATGACACCCGCGTTGTTGACCAGACCGTGAATCGCGGGATGACGCGCCAACACCCTGGCGGCGAAGGCCCGGACGGATCCGAGGTCCGCGAGGTCGAGCCCCTCCACGGTGATCGTGCCGCGCACGCCCCGCGCGAGGATGTCGGACGTCGCGCGCTCGCTATCGGCGGGGCGACGGCAGGCAAGGACGACCGTAGCGCCCTGCTTCGCCAGCTGTTCGACGGTGGTGAAGCCAATCCCCGAGTTTCCGCCGGTGACGACGTAGGTTTTCCCGGTCAGGTCAGTCGCAAGGAGCGATGGGTCGCAGAGAAGGGGCTTGGGCATGGCGGGTGGTGGCGTGGAAGTGTCGGAGTGGGGGAGTTTCCGGCGCTGGGCGAGAGTCCGAGAGGGTCAGGCTGGGCCTTGTACTCTGCTTTCCTGCGGGACCTTCCCGCGTCACCCGCAAACGCTGGCGGAGGCTGGCGCTCTTAACCACCTCCTCGAAAGGTGTACTATAATTTCTGTCTCAGTAGCTCCAGCACTCGACACCCTTGTTGGATCCCAGAATCCGCTACACCTTACATTCCGCCGCCAAACGTAGTCTTCACGCCTCCCTGTCGCTCTTGGGTCGCACGGCATTCACCGCCATGACAAACGCCACCTGCGCCAGTACGAGGGCGTTTAGCGCGCAGATCTCCTCCTCTTCCCCAAGGAGATAGTACTGGGGGAAGCCCCGCTTAGCGTCGGCCAGCAGTTCCTCACCGGTGGGAAACCTAGGCTCATCCATGTGGCCGTCGTTGGTGGTCCCGGCCGCAGGCCCGTCCGGCCCGTCCTGCGCGTCGGCGCAGGATGGCCCGGAGCCGACCCCGGACGTAACCGTCCACCGATGGGAACACCAGACGGTGCCCATGCTGGAAGTAACCGAACCAACCCCGCAGCACCGGGTTGAGGCGTGCGACGGTCTCCTCCAGCGCGACCCCGCTGGTGCGCGGGGTCAGCGTGCGGACCTTCTCCCGCAGCTGGTTCATCGCCTTGCGGCGCGGCCAGCGTCGGCCCCGTTCGAAGTGGTAGCCGAGGAAGTCGAAGCCTCCCGGCTCAGCCAGATCGACCAGGCGGGTCTTCTCCGGGTGAAACCGGCGGAGTTACGTACTCAAAAGTACCGAAACGTTGACTTCCGTGGTCGATTTTGGGCAATTTTTTCCGCAGCCCGAATCGCAAAGTTCCCGGTAGTGATCCGTGATCAGGGTGTGAGCGTCAAAATCTATCGGATCAAGGAAGTCTTCCCGCACGGGCTACACGCACAAGGTTCAGTGGGTGGGTGCGGACGGCGCCGACCATCGGACGACCCATTCACAATGTCCCCAAGCTCCCCGTTTGAAGTCCTACGCGTTCTGGTTGCCCTGCTTTGTACAGCGGCAGTGGCCTGCGGGGCCATGTCCGAGCGCCCATCCGCCGCCCAGGCGGCGCGTGAGTTGAACGATTCGCGGGAGCTGGCGTTCATCGTCAACGGGCAAGTCCGCCAGCTGGTTCTGGTGCGGCAGGAGGTGGCGGTGCCGCGGCTGAATCAAGAAGAGCTTCAACTGCCGGATGGCGCGGACTTTGGGGAGATTGAGGCCGAACACCGTTTGATTCGGTGGCCGCAAGGGTTGTCGGTTGGGGACTGGCTTGAGCGCGTGAATGCGCCCCAAGCCGTGCTCGATGGGCCTGGGGGTAGGCTGGTGCGCGAGCCGGTGCGTACGCTAGCGCCAGCGTTCTACGAAAAGGGTAGCGACTACTTAATGTCTCTGCTCGTAATCGCGTCGGCGCTGGCGGTGATATTTTGATCGCGGGTTTCGTAATTGGAGGTGCCAGTGGGCCGCTGCTGCGCGCGTCCTACGGCAATTTAGGGACGCCGGTGCCGATGCGGAATTCCAACGCGATGCCTTGGGCCAACCCGCTCGTGATGTCGGACGCGCTCGATGCACTCTGGGACGAGTCGAAAGGCGTCTATGCAATCTACGGCAAAATGTGGATCGATGGGCCGGATGGCGGGATGTACTGGAAACACGCCATGGGCCGGACGGAGAGCAAGGACTTCATTCATTGGTCCACGCCACAGCTGATTCTAAGTCCGGACGACGTGGACCCGGTGTGGGTCGAGTACCACACGACCCCGGTTTTTATTTACCAGAGCATCTACTTTTCCCCGCTGCAGATCCTGGACCGCGCGACCGGGGGCGGTGTGATCGACATCGAGCTCGCGACGAGTCGAGACGGCGAGACCTGGCGGCGCGATTACCGCAAGCCCTTCTGGCTCGCGCGGAGTCCGGGGCATCAGTTCGACAGCGGCTCGATCTTCCTCAGCCCGCAGCCTGTGGTGCTCGACGATGAGATCCGGCTTTATTACGGCGCGTATTCCCAGGGAGCGACGGGTGCGGATGACATGGTGCTGACCACCGGGCTGGGCATGGCGACCCTGCCGCGTGATCGCTTTGCGGGCGTCCAATCCGTGGCTCACAGTGCTGGACCGAATCTGCGGAAGCCGCTCGACGACATCGGGCAGCTCACGCTCAAGCCCCTGCACTTCTCCGGATCCGAATCCCTCGTGCTCAATGCCAATGCGGTGAACGGCATTCGCGTGGAACTCCTGGATGCGTCGGCCCGGCGGATCGAGGGATACACCGCCGACGACGCGGTTGAGATCAAAGGTGATTCATTGCGGCACGAAGTCAGGTGGAAAGGCCGCCCCGCGAATCTGCCCGCGGGTGATTATCACGTCCGAATCCACCTGAATAAGGCGACCGTCTACGCCCTTAGAATCCGGTCCCAATGATATCCGGATCGACAACCAACGTCAGTGACATCAACCTCACCCAATCACCCAGACCGAACCTAGCGGTGGCTCGAAAATCCGGACCCGATCCATGCCTCCGGTAACCCCCACCCGACCCAACCCCAGCAAAATCCGGTTTCCTTCCAGGGGGTGAACCGCCTCGAGGTCCGCGTGACAAACTCCATGGCGAACACCTTCGACGGCCGGCAGCTGCCCTCCGGCCTCCTCGGTCCGGTCGTGTTGCGCGCGGCTGAGTCCTGGTCCTGACCCGCCTGCCACGCCCGCCCACGGCCCGCCTTCCCCTTTCCCCCCCGTTTCCCACTCCATGTCCCGCCGCGATTTCCTGCATGTCCTGACCGCCGCCGGCGCCCTGTGGCTGGCCGGCACCGTCGGCGGGACAGCCCAGGCCCTGCCGGCCGCGGTGGACCTGGGCCACCGCCGCGAACTGTTCGTCGACCGCGCCTTGATCGAGCGGCTCGACCACGTCACCCTGCGCCTGCACGAGCCGGTGCGCGCGGGCGTCGCAATCAAGATCGACCGGCCCTGGGAGGGACCGCTCAACTTCGGCAACGTGGTCATCCGGCATCGGGACCGGTTCCTGCTCTATTACCGCGCCATGACGATGCACCCGGACGACGCCTCCGGGCGCACCTGCGTCGCCGTGAGCGCGGACGGCGTCACTTGGACCAAGCCCGCCCTGGCCCGCGATCCCGCCTCGGGCCGCGACGGCGCAAACTTCGTCCTCGACGAGACCGGCCAGCCGCTCGGCGGCACCGTGTGGCTCGACACGCGCCCGGGAGTGCCGGACGACGAGCGCGTCAAGGCCGTGCGCGGCGTGGCGCTCAGCGGCGAGGCGCACACCGCCTTCCGGGACCCCAAGGGCCCCAAGCGCATCGAGCTGTGGGCCTCGGGCGACGGTCTGGTCTTCCGCAAGCTGCCGGCGGAGCGCCAGCCGACCTTCGTCAGCGATCTCCCCAACAGCTTCGACGGCGGCAACACCCTCTTCTGGAGCGAGGTCGAGCAGCGATATGTCTTTTATTACCGGATCATGACGGAAGGCCGGCAACGGGCCATGGCACGCACGACCTCGCCGGATCTCCGGCAATGGGGCGCGCCCGCGCCCATGACCTACGGGGACGGGCCGGCCGAGCAGTTCTACGTCAACAACACGGGTCCGTACTTCCGCGCCCCGCATTTCTACATCGCCCTTGCGGCCCGCTTCATGGAGGGCCGGAGCGCGATCACGGACGAGCAGGCCGCGGCCATCGGGCTCAGGTCGCCGCGCGGAGGCCGCTACAACCTAGACTGCTCCGACGGCGTCCTGCTCACGACCCGCGCCGGCACGGAGACGTACGACCGCACCTTCCCGGAGGCGCTGGTGCGCCCGGGCCCCGGGGCGGGCAACTGGGTTTCGCGCACGAACTACCCGCTCACCGGGCTCTTCCCGGCCGGTCCTGACGGCATGATGTTCTTCGTCACCCGCAACTATCTCCAGGACTCATGGCACATCGAGCGATTGCTCCTGCGCGTCGACGGCTTTGCCTCCGCGTGCGCCCCGCATGCGGGCGGCACGCTGCTCACCAAGCCGGTCCGGGTATCCGGCGAGACACTCCGGCTGAATTTCTCGACCAGCGCCGCGGGTGGCGTGCGCGTGGAACTCCTCGATGCCGCCGGCGTGCCGCTGTCGGGCTTCTCCGCCGAGGACTGCGCCGAGCTCATCGGCGATGAAACCGGGCGCCTCGTGCGCTGGCGGCACGGCGCCGACCTCACCGCGCTCGCCGGCCGGGCGGTCCGCCTGCGCTTCGTGCTCCACGACGCCGACCTGTTCTCCTTCCGGTTTGCCCCCCTGTCCGGCCAGCCCGACTGAGTCCACCGCCGCACGCGCGGCCATTCCCCAGCGTCATGACCCGTCCCTTGCCCCGCCGCGATTTCCCGCAGGCCCTGGCCGCCGCCGGGCTGATGTGGCCGCTGGCCGGCGCGGCGGCGGCGGACGGCCCCGCCGAGACGCCCGGGCCGCTTGACCGCCTCTACCTCGTCTTTCGGAACACCGGTGTCGTACCTGTACATGCTGCCAAGCGCAAGTTGGGCTTCGGCGAGCCCTTGTTCTGCCGACTTGCGGTACCACTTTACGGCCTCGACCTCGTCTTTCTCGACGCCGGTGCCGTTGCTGTAGCAAACACCAAGGGCACCTTGGGCTCGGGCGTGCCCCTGTTCTGCTGCCTTGCGGAACTGAGAGGGACGCCGGAACTGCTCCACCTTTGATGTCAGTCGGAGACGTGGGTAGATGTGGTGGGTTCGATGTTGGTTGGCAATCCCAGGCGGAGGGACGGACCGGCTTGGCGGTCCGGCCCGGAGCCTCGGATTGGTAAAGTGTTTTTCGCCGCGAAGCGTTGCGGCGATTCGTAGCCGAGCGAGCTGTGCGGCTGAGATTGCCTCGATTTAGTGGACACAGACATCCGCGTTGACGGGTAGCTGTTTGGTCGCTTCCGAGGACAGGAGCCGAAGAGCTTGCCGCAGGAAGCGACCAAACAGCGGAGGACACGGAGTCGGCTGGTTCGGGCGCCAGAAGGAAAAACATGAACCAGAAAGACCGGAATGGGTCCGGGGCCACGCCCCGGCGCAAGTTCGACGAAACGTATAAACGCCATGCCGTGGAGCTGACGCTGCACGGGGATCGCACGGTGAAGACTGTGGCGAAGGAATTGGGGCTGCCCGCCTGGCAGCTCTACGAGTGGCGCAAGCTGTATGCGCCCCGCCCGGGCGACGGAGGGCCGCCACCCCAAACCTTGGAGGACGCGGTGAAGGAGAATGAGCGCCTGCGGGCGGAGGTGATCCGCATGCGCGAGCGGGAGAGCGTCCTAAAAAAATCGCTGGGCATCCTCTCCGAAACGCCCGAGAGCGGTATGCCCAGATCGAGACGATGAAAGGCGAGCACCCGATCCGGATGCTGTGTGATCTGCTGGGCGTATCGCCCAGTGGCTATTATCGCAGCCGCCAGCAGCAGCCCGGTCCCCGGCAGCGGGAGGATGCGGCCCTCACCGCGCAGATTACCGCCGCCCATCGGGCCAGCCGGGGGACCTATGGGGTGCCGCGGATCGTCGAGGATCTCCGGGCGGCGGGCACGCGCACAAGCAAGCGTCGGTGCGCTCGGCTGATGCAGGCCGAAGGACTGCGCGGCAAAAAGAAGCACTGCCGGCGCCCCCGCACCACGGACAGTCGCCACGCGCAACCGATTGCCGCCTCCCTTATCGCTGGCATGAATCTGGTAGCGGTCGCTCCGCGAATCGCAGCCGCTTACCATGAGTGTGGCGGCGACAGTGATGGCGAATGCTCTATGGTCCATTGAAGTATTGTTCCCATTCCACATCATCGCAGAAAGTTAATCCACAAAAGCGGCTCTTTTTGTCTGAAGGCTAGCGGTAATGTCGATGATCTCTCGGTCCGTCGGAAGCATGAAGTAGTACTGCACGGCTCCGGTGTACCCGCCAAGTGAGTTTTTCGCGTTGATTGCGACCTCAACCGTCCAGCCATAGACATTTTCGAATGCAACACCGTCCTTGCCCATCGCCCGTCGCTTCTCGAAGTTAACGACTTCCATCAATGCCGCGCGCCTAAGGACCGGGTTGAACTTGTAGACAGCCGACATGGGATCCTTCAAGCGCGTCTCCATGTAGGCCTTAACGCGATCGGCGTAGTCGGTCGGCTCGGGCCCATAGTTAGCTGAAGCAAGCTGCTCGGGTGTGACGTGGGCGGTGACGCATCCGGCTAGGAGTGATGTTATCAGCAGTAGCCCTATCGCTAACAGGCGACTCATCGAGCGCGGCTGTCGCAGCCCCGCTGATCACCTTCCGTAAAGTGCCGCACCTGCAATAACCCTGATCGGTTCGGACGCGTCGCCGGTGACGTTGATGCGCACCGCGGGCAGGTCGCCCACACTTGCGCTTTACCCGTGGTCTGAATCGTCCATGATGAGTGGAGCCAAGCGATGAGCGAAACTCCCAAACACAGCGGTCTCGGAATCACGGCATTCATCCTCAGCCTCGTGACTGCGTTGGTCACCGCAGGCCTCTTCGGGGTGGCGAGCATTCTTGAGTCGGCCACGCCCGGCGGCATCGACGAGGAGTCGCCTGCTGCCATCACCATCGGCCTGCTTCTCATTCTCTCCCTCGCTTCGTGCGTCGTGTCCTTCGCGTTGGGGATCGCCGGACTCTTTCAGGCGAACCGGAACAAGAGTTTCGCCATCCTAGGCACCATCATCTCGGCCCTGGTCGGGATCGGCGCATCCCTCACGATTCTGCTCGGCCTGTTGGTTTGACCTGACCCCGAAATTTTGAGCCGCCTTGGGTGTTAGTCTGGGTCCTCTCTTGTGGCCCAGACTAACACCCAAGGCGGCTCAAAATTTCGGGGTCAGGTCAGTACCACTTGACCGCCTCGACTCCGTCCTTAGCGACGCCTTGGCTGTTGGCGTACATAAAGCCGAGGTTGAACTGGGCACTCGCGACCCCCTGTTCCGCCGCCTTGCGGTACCACTTTACCGCCTCGACTTGGTCCTTAGCAACGCCTTGGCCGTTGGCGTACATAAAGCCGAGGTTGAACTGGGCACTCGCGTTACCCTGTTCCGCCGCCTTGCGGAACCACTTGACCGCCTCGACTCCGTCCTTAGCGACGCCTTGGCTGTTGGCGTACATTACGCCGAGGTTGAACTGGGCACTCGCGACCCCCTGTTCCGCCGCCTTGCGGAACCACTTGACCGCCTCTGCCTCGTCCTTCGTAACGCCGGTGCCGTAGTAGTAGCACTCACCGAGGTTGACCTGCGCTTTACTGAGTCCCTGTTCCGCCGCTTTGCGGTACCACTTCGCGGCCTCTGCCTCGTCCTTCGTAACGCCGGTGCCTTTGTCGTACATTACGCCGAGGCTGTTTTGGGCAGGGGCATTTCCCTGTTCCGCAGCCTTGCGGAACCACTTGACCGCCTCTGCCTCGTCCTTCGCTACGCCATCGCCGTCTCGGTAGGCCTGACCAAGTATGAACCAAGCGGTCTCCTGACTCGCATTCGTGATGGTGTGAGTTTCGGTAATCGGCGGAGCGGCGGCCGCGACCTGCTGCCTTGAAACGTCGAGGCCGATCAAAATGCTGGCGGCAAGGACGGCCAGCGTAAGGAGGATGAGAGTGTGAGCTTTCACCGATCTTGTTTTTGGCGGATCGCGGAGGCGGAGCCAAGAGACTTCCGGGCCTATATCGGCCGCTCTAAGCTCCGAAGCTGCGACGGTGCGGCGTCGACTCTTGCGCGATCCTCAGGTCTGGCGAATGCCGTAGGCGGGCTCGCATCGGCCCGTCCGATGCCTTCCGCGTCATCCGCAAGCGCTGGCGGAGACTGGCGTTTTGTTAGTAAGTAGGCCCCTTTTTGTTAGTAAGTAAGGCCGGCTCTTCGTCTCCTCCTGCTTTGTAAGTCCGCGCTCATCATTGAGTTGGGAAAGCATGGAGCGGCTGGACGGAATCGAACCGACGATACCTCTTTGGAAGAGAGGAGTTTTACCACTAAACTACAGCCGCGGAATGGCCAGAGTGTTTGCAGCACGCCGGCGAGGTCAAGCCTCGGCGGCACGTCGGTTCGCGTTTGGCTGGTTCACCAAGGCCTTGAGTTGGAACGCCACCGAGCGCTCTTGATTTCGGCGTTGAGGACGACTTGGCCGATGTAGGTCTTGAGGGTCGCGTGGCGAGGCCGGGTGATGGTGAGACGGACATACGCCGTGCTGCCATCGCGTCGGAATCGAGTGAGGACCAGCTGGAGCACGGGTTCTCCCGCGCCGTCCTCGGGTTCAATGGCGTTACTGCGACGCTTGACCACCTTTCACGTGGAGGCCGCAACAGCCAATTCGTGCTTGGCGCAGCTGTTCCACTGGTTGCGCTGCGCGACCGGGCCCCGCACCCGTAAAGCTCGCGCGCAAGACCGCAGGTTCTTCGACACCCGGCGGGCGCCCGCAGCAGCGGAACGCGGAGCGTACTTCGGGATCGTCCTCGGACTGCCCCTCGGCGCCCGGCTCAGGCCGGCGGCGCGACCTCGTCGGCCAGCGTTGAGAGCGAGACGAAGCGGATCTTCATCTGCCCGTGCTGCCGCGTGAAGGCGGGCTGCGCATCCTGGGCCACGACGCGCAGTTCCGCCTTTGGGTAGGCTCGGGCGAAGACGGCGAGGTTGCCAGGATCGAAGTCGCGGGCCGACCACTTGCACTCGATGGCGAACGGCGGCCGGCCCCGCGGCGTCCAGATGAAATCGACCTCGTGACCCTGTTTGTCGCGCCAGTAGCGGAGCATCGCGGTCGTCTGGAGCCGAGCGGTGAGTTCATTGAGCACGTAATGCTCCCAGAGGTGGCCGCGGTCCTCGGGCCGCAGGTGCGTCCAGCCACGGTGCGCGCAGACAAATCCGGTGTCGAAGCCGTAGACCTTGGGCGCGGCGACGATCTCATTCGCGCGGCGCGAGCTGAAGGGCCGGAGGACAATGGCGACGGACGTGGCCTCAAGCACGGCGAGGTAGTTGGCAATGGTCGTCCGGCTGACCTCGCAGGGACTCGCGAATCGAGTGGCCTCGAAGATGCCGCCGCTCTGGGCGAGCAGGAGTTCGACGAACCGCTGGAACGACACCCGCCGCTCGAGCCGGAAGAGTTCCTGAATGTCCTTCGCCCAGTAGGCGTCCATCCATTCCTGGAACTCGCGCTCGGGCGGCGCCGACGAGAGAAAAAAGGGAGGCAGGCCGCCCTGCAGGAGTCGGTGCGGAAGGTCGCGTTGGCCGAAGTCCTCCAGGTCAGCCTCGATCATCGGGGTGAGCCACAGTTCCGTCTTGCGGCCGGTGAGGGTGTCGCGGAACCGGCGGCTGGCCCCCAGGGTTGAGGAGCCGGTGGCCAGAACACGCGTGGTCGGAAAGTGATCGGCCGCGATCTTGAGCAACTCCGAGGGGTTGGGCAGGCGGTGGACCTCATCGAGTACCACACGCCGGCCGCGGAGGCTTTGCAGGAACGCCTCCGGGTCCTCCATGGACCGCCGGACGCGCGGCAGCTCACAGTCAAAGTACTCGATGCCGGCGAGAGAGTGGGCGAGCGAGGTCTTGCCGACGCGCCGCACCCCCCGCAACCAGAGGACGGGTCGGCGGGGCCACTGGCGCTCAATGCGGTCGAGCCAAAAACGACGGTTCACCATACGCCATTCCGATGACGTTTCGCGCGACTAAACGCAAGCTCGGATGCGTTTGGTGCTAGTAAGCTGGATTTTGCGGGGGATCCGGCCGGGAGGGGGCATTTAGGGAGCAAACGTGGCGCCGAAACTTCATCCTGCGGAATGCGGCGTCGCCGTGGTCGGAAGCCGGTGTGCCGGCACTGCAGCGGCGATCGCCGCCGCCACGAGCGGTGCCAAAACGCGGTTGATCGAGGCCGGTTCGATCTAGTCCTTGGCATGGGTGCACTCGGGCCGGGGGTCGCCCACGCCGGAGGTCTGACAGAGCGGCGGTCCGGATTCAGGGAGCACGTCCCTCCGCAGCGGCATCGGTCAAAAGGCTCAAGACCCCCTTGCCCGCAACGGACAAGGCACCCTTTGTCGCGGCTTCGCTAATTAGTCCGCGAGGTGGTGGCCCCGTGGCATGGAGGTCTCACCAGCCCACGCGGTGCGGCGAGCGATCCCGCCTTCCGCAGATCCGGCGCGACAGCGGGGCGGGGATCGTCAACGCTCCCGCGCGTCTCCGTGAATCTCGTCCTTCTCGAACGCCATGAACTCAGTCGGCCGCTGCCGGCCGACGACCCGCGCGCGGTCCATGTCTTGACCGTGCTGCGGCGGGTGCCGGGCGAGACGTTCGATGTCGGGTTGGTCGATGGGCCGCGGGGCAAGGCCGCCGTACGGGCGGTCGACTCCGCCGGTCTGCACCTGGAGTTCACGTGGGGTCCGCCTCCGCCACCGCTGCCGCCGCTCACGTTGCTCGTGGGTCTCGCCCGACCCCAGACCGCCCGCAAGATTCTCCAGGAGGCGACGACGCTGGGCGTGGCGGCGTTGCACTTCGTGCGGACCGAGCGTTCCGAGCCGCAGTACGCCCAGAGCAGTTTGTGGTCCTCCGGGGAATGGCGCGACCATCTCTGCGCCGGCGCTGCACAGGCGTTCACCACACAGTTGCCGCGCGTGACGTGGGACACGGAGTTGTCCGCTCATCTCGCGGCAGGGTGGGCCGGGGCGTGTGGGAGCGATGAATCCGCGGGCCCCAGTGGAGTGAGCGAACCCGCCGAGTCGCACCGATCCGTCTGGTCAAAGGGTTCCGCGCCGCCGACGGACCGCGCGGGACTTGCGGGCGCCGCGAAGCTTCCGGGCGGCTCGAGCTCAGCGGTCGCAGCGGCGGCGCCGTCGGTGGAGGGCGGAATCCGCCGCCTGGCCCTCGACAATTACGAAGCCACCGCGCCGCTCGGGGCGTGGCGCTTGGCATCGGGCGAGGCGTGCGTGCTTGCGATCGGACCCGAGCGGGGGTGGGGGCCGCGCGATCGCGACGCTTTGCGGGCGGCGGGCTTTGCCTTGGCGCATCTCGGGCCGCGCGTGCTGCGCAGCGAGACCACAGTGGTCGCGGCGCTCGCGATCCTGCGCGCCGATTCAGGCTTCGCTTAAGCCAGGCGCACGCCGGAAGATCGTCACGCCGGGCTGGCGCGCCCCGGTGCCGCCGATGCGTTTCACCGCGACCCAGCGGGGATCCGTGAGCGCGAGTTCTCCCGGCGTCTCAAACACGAGGAGCGGATCCCCACCGGGTGGCAGCCAGCCGGCGACCGACGCGAAGAGGCGCGGCGCGAGTTCGGGGATCACCTCGTAAGGCGGATCAATGAAGACGAGGTCGGCGGGCGCCGTCCCCGGACGCGGGGTCCACGTCACCGCGTCGGCGGTCACGATCTCGCCGAGCTCGCGGGGTTCGCGGCGGAGGCTGCGGGCCACGGCGGCGAGGTTCTGCCGGATCAACCCAGCGGTGCGGGCATGACGCTCGACGAAGACGCCGGACTCCGCCCCCCGGCTCAGCGCTTCGAGGCCGTAGGCCCCGCTGCCAGCGAAGAGGTCCACGAAGCGGGCTCCCGCGAGGCGCGGCGCGAGGCTGGAAAAGAGCGCCTGACGCAACCCGTCCGTCGCCGGCCTCACCGCGTCGCCGGCCGGAACCGACAGCGGGATGCCCCGGGCGGTGCCGCTGCTGATCCTCATGACGCTCCCCCGGCCGCGAACGGCACCGGCGGGGACGAAGAGTTCAGGGTGACGGCCATCCGGAAAACCTGTGGCACCCGTCGCCAAAGGCAATCCATGGGATGGGCGTGCCGCGGAGTCCGGTCCGCCGGATTCCGGGGCGTCGTGGCTTCCACGCGGCGTCGGCGTGTCCGCCGTCTGGCCGCCCGTTTCACCGCTCAAGCGGGCGAAACGACGCCTCGTCCTTCCCGGCTGGCTCCGGAACGCGCGGCGATGCATAACCTGCCCGCCCGAATTTCCTGCGCCTCCCCCTAGCGTCCGCCGCCCTCTTGCATACCGTCTGGGCCACCATGGTCTCTCCCGTTTTCCGTTCCTCCCTCCGCTCCCTCATCCGCCGCAGCTCCGTCGTGGCGTGTCTGGTTGCCGTCTGCGCCGCCCCGGCCTCGGCGCAGCCCGGCGGACGCGGACCGGCCTCCTCGCTGGAGTTCGCCTTCTCCCACTCGGCCAAGTCCGACGCCGACCTCCCCGGCCGCCCCGCCGCCGGCAAACTCGCTGTCGATGCGTGGAGCGTCTCCGGCAAGACCGCCCGCATGCTCCGTCCCGGCGTCTTCGCCTCGGCGGGCGGCACGTGGGAGCGCTACGAGGTCGACGCGTCCTCCGCGCTGCCTGTTCCGAAGAAACTGCAGGGTGCGGCGCTGAACCTCGCCGTTGCGATGGCGCTCGACGCCGACTGGATGCTGTCGCTGACCGTCTCGCCGGGCTTCTACGCGGCCGGGTCGTCGCCGGGCACGGACGGGTTCAACGCGCCGGGACTGCTCCTCGGCACGCGCAAGATCAGCCCGACCTTCTCGGTCGCGGTGGGCCTGCGCTTCGACGCCTTTTCGGATAATTCGGTCCTGCCGATCGCCGGCTTCCGCTGGCAGCCGACGCCCGAGTGGACCGTGTCGCTGGGCGCGCCGCGCACCGAAGCGGTGTACAAGATCCGCGAGGGCATCGAGGTCTTCGGCGGAGGCTCCTTCCAGGGCGGTGGCTTCGCGATCGACGACCCGCAGCTTCGTTCCAGCGGGACGATTTCGCTGCGCGACACCTACGTCGACTACCGCGAAATCCGGGCCGGCGGCGGTCTGCGCTGGGCCCTCGGCAAGGCCCTCTCCCTCGAACTCGAAGGCGGCTGGGTCGTCGACCGGCGCTTCGACTACTACGAACGCTCGCTGGAGGTGAAGACCGACGGCGCCTCCTTCTGGCACGTCGGCCTCACGACGCGCTTCTGACGACGTGCGGCCGTGAAGACAGGACGGAGGGATTTTCTTCGCGCCTTGGCCGTCGGTGCGTTGGTTTCGACCGCACCCCGGCTCGCCGGCTGCGCGACGACCGATCCGACCGTGACGATGAATCCGCCCTTTCCCCCTTCCGACCACTTTGACGGGCGGGTCTTCCGCAACCCCCGCCAGCACGTCAACCGCTCGTGGGGTGACGTGCTGCGCTGGAAGCTGCAAGCGAAGCCGACGCCCTGGCCGGAGACCGTGCCGGTGACGCCGGCGGATCCGCTGCGCGGGCCACTGGCGGTGACGGCGGTGGGGCATGCGTCGTTCGTGGTAGATCTTGGCGGAACCGTGCTCCTGACCGATCCGGTCTGGAGCGACCGCGTGAGTCCGGTCAGCTGGTACGGCCCGAAGCGGGTGCAGGCGCCGGGCGTGAGCTTTGCACGGCTGCCGCGGATTGATGCGATCCTGCTCAGCCATGACCATTACGACCATTGCGACCTGCCGACGCTGGCGCGCCTCGCGGCCGGAGGGGTGTCCCGTGTGATCACGCCGCTCGCGAATGGCGACTTGCTGCGTGAGGCGGGTTTCCCGCGCGAAGCGATCGTGGAGCTTGATTGGTGGCAGTCGACCACGCTGCCCGGCGCCGTGGAGGTCACGGTAACGCCCGCGCAGCACTGGAGCAACCGGGCGACGGGCGTGCGCAACGGCCGCCTCTGGGGTGGGTTCATGGTGCGATCGGGCGCCCGGTCGTTCTTCTTCGCGGGTGACACGGCGGCGAATGACGCGCTCTTTTCGGAAATCCGTTCGCGGGCCGGCGAGCCGGACCTCGCGGCGATCCCGATCGGTGCGTACGAACCGCGCTGGTTCATGGCGGGCCAGCACTGCAATCCGGCCGAGGCCGTGACGGTGCATCGCGTGCTCGGCGCGCGCCGCAGCATCGGCATGCACTGGGGCACCTTCCAACTTACGGACGAAGGTCGCGACGAGCCGGTGCACGCCCTTGCGCGCGCGTTGTCCGATCATGGCCTCGAGCCGCGTGTATTCTCCGCGCTGGAAGCGGGGACCGGACTGATTGCCTAGTCAGCGCACGCGAGGGTGAGGGAGCGCAGGTAAGCCAACACGCGTTTCCGAATGCCGGGGCCGGGGCCAGGGAGCGCGAGGACTCGGCTTTTTGCGCCCGTCAAGTTCCTGAGGGCGATTCCAAACGTCCCGGATCGGATCCGAAGCGACCGCCACCCACGCTGGCGAGGAGGAGGTGACGCATGCGGAGGACGCTTGCCGGCGGCTGAGACCGTCCGTCAGGGCCCGCCCCACTGCCGCGGATGAGCGGCGCTACGCGACGAGGACGTCGGCGACGAGTGGCTGCGGCGCGGGGGCCGCCTCGCCGAGCGTGATCGCGGCGAGGAGTCGCTCCTGGGCGTCGCGCAGCGCGGCTTCGTCGTTCGCGTGCACGAGACACAGGGCATCGCCGGATTGCACGCGCTCACCCGGTTGGACCAGCCCGGAGATCCCCACGGCGCGATCGACGGAATCGCTGGCGCGGGCGCGGCCGGCGCCGAGGCGCAGGGCGGCGAGGGCGACCTCCATCGCATCGACATCGACGACCACGCCGGACCGCGGCGCAGGAACACTCTGCTGCAGCCGGGCCTGCGGAAGCCGACCCGGATCATCGATCGTCCGCGGATCGCCGCCCTGCGCGGCCACGATGGCGCGGAACCGGGCGAGCGCGGAACCGTCAGCGATTGCGGCCTCCAGTTTCCGGCGCGCGGCGGTGAGATCGGAAGCGACGCCGCCAAGCACGAGCATGTGCTCGCCGAGGCGAAACGTCACCTCCATGAGATCGGCGGGGCCCTGGCCGCGCAGGCCGGCGACGGCCTCCGCGACCTCCACGGCGTTGCCCACCGCGCGACCGAGCGGCACGTCCATCGCCGTGAGCAACGCGCGGACCTGCTTGCCGCCGGCGCGGCCGACGCGGACGAGCGCCTCGGCGAGCCGGCGCGCGTCGTCACGGGTCTTCATGAACGCCCCGCGCCCGAACTTCACATCGAGCACCAGGGCATCGATGCCTTCGGCGAGCTTCTTGGAAAGGATCGACGAGCAGATCAGCGGAATGCACTCCACCGTCGCAGTCACGTCGCGCAGCGAATAGAGCACGCGATCAGCCGGCGCGAGGTCGCGCGTCTGGCCGATGAGGGCGCAGCCGAGGTCGCGCACGAGGTCGTGGTAGCGCGCGAGGGACAGGTCGGTGCGGAAACCCGGGATCGACTCCAGCTTGTCGAGCGTCCCGCCGGAATGCCCAAGGCCGCGGCCGCTGATCATCGGGACCGGCACGCCGCAGGCGGCGACGAGAGGGGCGAGGAGCAGGGAGACCTTGTCGCCGACGCCGCCGGTTGAGTGCTTGTCGACCTTGATGCCCGGGATGTCGCGGAGATCGGCGACGGTGCCCGAGCGCATCATCGCGTCGGTGAGGTCGGCGGTTTCCTCCGGGGTCATGCCGCGGAGAAAGATGGCCATGAGCAGCGCGGAGAGCTGGTAGTCGGCCCACGACTGGTCGACGGCGCCGCGCACGAACGCGTCCACCTCCGCGCGCGTCAGCCGGTGGCCGTCGCGCTTGCGGGCGATGATGTGCTGGGGAAACAGGGACGGGGCGCTCATCCGGACCCCATGCAGACCCCGGCGGCCCGCGGTCTCAAGTCCGGAAGAGCACGCTCTCCCGCTTGAACAGCTGGGTCGCGAACGCGAGGGCCGCCGCGGCGTAGACGCAGGACGAGCCGAAGATCACGGCGAGATGGACGGGGTTGAACGTGCCGGAGACGAGTTCCTTCGACACCAGCGAGACGTTGAGGATCGGGATGAGGGACAGCCCGAGGTTGAGTTCGACGCCCGGGAGCATGGCGGCGACGGTGGGCATGATGACGACCATGATCATCGGCCCGGCGTAGCTCTGGGCCTCCTTGTAGGTGCGGGCGAAGACCGAGACCGCGAGCAGGACGGCGGCGAAGAGGATCGCGACCGGCACGACCATGCCGAGCGACACGAGGAAGCCGAGCGGATTGATCTGCGGCATCACGCCGGTGGCGGCGGCCCCGGCGCCAGCCGTGGCAGCGGCGCCCTTGACCATCCCGCCGATCAGCCAGCCGGAAAGCGGCAGTGAAACCAGCGTCGAGAGGCCGGCGAGGATGACGGTGCTGAGCGCGGAGGTCAGCACGACGAAGAACTTGCCGTAGACGATGGCGGACCGCGGGACCGGACTCGCGAGCAGGGTCTCGAGGGTGCCGCGTTCCTTTTCGCCGGCGGTCAGGTCCATGGCCGGGTACATCGCGCCCGTGAAGCAGAGCAGCACGATGATGTAGGGGATGATGCCCCCGAACATCGCGCCGCCGACCTTCTCGGGGGGGGCGACGTTCTGGCGGGCGATGTCGTAGGGCCGGGCCAGCGCTGCGGGCAGGCCGCGGGCGGACAGCGTGGCCTGCACCGCCTTCTCGCGGTAGTCGCGGAAGAAGCGATCGAGCTCACTTGCCGCGATGCCGCTCTTCAGGTCGCCGTCGTAGTGGTAGATGCGCACATCGGACCGACGGCTCTCCGTCAGCGCTTGGTCGAAGTCGTCCGCCAGCTCGACCGCTGCGCGCAGGCTCTTGCCGGAAATCGCGGTCCGGTAGCCGGGATCCGTCGGCACGATCCGCAGCTTGGGGTTCGCGGCAAGGGCGGCCTTCACCGCCGGAGACTGGGCGGCGCCGAGGATCATGACCGACGAAGTCTCGGACTTCGCCTGCGTCACCAGCTTCACCGTCACCACCGTGAAGCCCAGCATGAGGAGCGGGATCGCGACGGTCGGAATGACGAACATCGACACGAGGGTGCGGCGGTCGCGCAGCGTCTCCCGCAGTTCCTTCGTGTAGACGGTTAGCGTATGGCGGAGGAACGGGCTCATGCGGCTTCCTCCTCCTCGGCGCCGATCACGGAGACGAACGCATCCTCAAGATCCGCCTTGCCGGTGCGGTCCCGCAGCTCGGCCAGGGTGCCCTCCGCGAGCAGGCGGCCGCCGTGGATGATGCCGACCCGGTCACAGAGGCGTTCGACCTCCGGCATGACATGGGTGGAGTAGATGACGGTCTTGCCGCGGTCGCGGCAGTCGCGGACGAAGCGCAGGATCGCGCGCGCAGCCATGACGTCGAGGCCAAGCGTGGGTTCATCGAGGATGATGACCGACGGATCGTGAATGAGGGTGCGCGCGATCGAGATCTTTTGCTTCATGCCGGTCGAGAACGTCCCGACGCGCCGGTCGAGGAAATCCGTCATCCCGAGTTCCCGCGCCAGAGTGTCGGTGCGGGCGGCGATCGCGCCCGCGTCCATTCCCTGCAGGGTGCCGAAGTACGCCAGCGTCTCCCGCGCGGTCAGGCGGGCGTAGAGGGCGGTCGAGGCGGCGAGGAAGCCGACGTGTGCGCGCACGGCGTCAGGCGAATCGGTCACCGAGTACCCGGCGACGGTGGCGGAGCCGGCGGTGGGGCGCAGCAGCGTGGCGAGGAGTCGCATGACGGTGGTCTTGCCGGCACCGTTGGCCCCGAGGAGTCCGTAGATCCGGCCGGGCTGACAGGTGAAGGAGACCGCGTCGACGGCTCGGATCGGCCCGCGCTTTCGGTCTTGGAAGACCTTGGTCAGCGAGTGGACGGAGATCATCGTGGGACTCCGAATACACACTTCGGGCGATGAGTCCAGCCGGGCACGGACTGCGGTTCCGGGGACGTCGCGCAGCGGGCACGGCTTCGCGCTTCACCCCTTCCCAAAATTCCATCAGGGTACGGCGCATGAAACCCGACGTCGTGGTGGTGGGCAGCTATGTTCAGGATCTGACGTGGGACTGCGCGGCGTTCCCGCAGCCGGGCGAGACGGTGATCGGCACCTTCCGCACCGGGCCTGGCGGCAAGGGCTCGAACCAGGCGGTGGCGGCGGGCCGCGCGGGGGCCCGGACCCTGTTCATCGGGGCGGTGGGCCGCGATGCGTTCGCGGGCGAGGCGAAGCGCTTTTACGCGGAGAACGGCATCGCGGCGCGCTGGATCGTAAAACCGGACCGCGCCACCGGCACGGCCGGCATCCTCGTTTCCGCGTCCGGCCAGAACGAGATCATCGTCGCCCTCGGCGCCAACGCGGCGCTGGCCCGTGCGGACCTCGACCGCAGAGCCATCGCCGGTGCGAAGCTCCTCGTGGTGCAGCTGGAGTCGAACCTCGCCACGACGGCGGCGGCCCTCTGCGTTGCGAGGGAGGCGGGAGTCACGACGCTGCTCAACCCGGCCCCGATGCGGCGCGACTTCGACGTCCGGATCCTGCGGCACGTCGACATCCTCGTCCCCAACGAGACGGAATTCGTGGCGTTGGTGAACCGGCTGAAGGTTGATGGACGGACGGACTTCACCGAGGCCGAGCTCGCGGCGCTCATCCCCGCCGAAGTGCAGCGACTCTGCCGCGGGCTTGGCGTGGAGACGGTCATCGTGACCCTCGGTCAGCGCGGGTGCCTCGTCTCGCGGGTGGGAGGCGCGGAGTTGATTCCGGCGCACCGGGTGGAGGTGGTGGACACGACCGGGGCGGGCGACGCCTTCGTGGGTGGCTTTGCGGCAGGCTGGGTGCGGAGCGGCGGCGATGTGGTCGCCGCGGCGGCGCACGGCAACGCCGTGGCCGCCCTTTCGGTGACCAAGCCCGGCACCGCACCCTCCATGCCCTCGGAGCGCGAGGTTGCCGCATTCCTCAAGACGACCGAGTTCGGCCCGCCCGCAGCGGGTGCGCCCCGGACCAGCCGTTCCCGGAGTCCGCGCCGCGCGCGGAACATTGCCGCCTCCCGGAGGCGTGGCGGCGCGAACTGAGCCGGTGGCCGGCTAGGCGCCGACCGGGTGCCAGGTGGTCTTGAATTCGACGAGCTCGCGAATCATCGGCAGCCCCTGCGCGGAGTCGGCGAACCAGTCGCGCGGTTCCTCGGCGGCGAGCAGCCGGACGCGCCGGATGGAGTCGGCCGAGCCGCGTTCCAGTGCGGTGCGCTCCTCGCCGTTGGCCACGCCGGAAAGGGCGCGCAGGTGGGCGTGGGAGGCGAACGTCGGCAGCAATTCGCGGCGGAGTCCGGTGAGCAGATTGACCACGCCTCCGGGCAGGTCGCTGGTGGCGAGCATTTCGCCGAGGACGATCGCGGCGTACGGGCGCGGCTCGGACGCGAGGGCGACCACGGTGTTTCCGCTCACGATCGCGGGGGCGATGAGGGAGACGAGGGCGAGCAGCGGGCATTCGGCGGGGGCGATGACGCCGATCACCCCCATGGGCTCGCTGGTGGTGAAGTTGAAGAACGGCCCGGCGACCGCGTTGACGCTCCCGAGCGCCTGCTCGCACTTGTCGGCCCAGCCCGCGTAGTGGATGAGACGATCGACGCTCGCGGCGACCTCGCGCGCGGCGGCGCGGTTGGTCGCGGGAGCGAGGGCGCGGGAAAGCTCGGCGGTGCGCGCCTCGATCATCTCGGCGAGCCGGTACAGGATCTGCCCGCGGTTGTAGGCGGTGCGGCGGGCCCAGCCCGGGCCGGCCTTGGCGGCGGCCTCGACGGCGTTGCGCAGGTCCTTGCGCGTGCACTGCGGCACGTGGCCGATGAGCCGGCCGCGGGCGTCGCGCAGGGGAAACGTGCGGCCGCTTTCGGAGCGGATGAAGGCGCCGCCGACGTAAACCTTGGGAGTCTTGGCGATGGGAAGACGAGGCATGGCGGGGCCTTTCAGGAGAGCGTGACGTAGTCGGCGAGACCGTGGCGGCCGCCCTCGCGACCGAAGCCGGATTCCTTGTAGCCGCCGAATGGGGAGGCCGGATCGAACTTGTTGTACGTGTTCGCCCAGACGACGCCGGCCTTGAGCTCGGTGCTCAGCTTCAGGATCCGCGAACCCTTGTCGGTCCAGACCCCGGCGCTCAACCCGTACGCGGTGTTGTTGGCCTTTTCGATCGCCTCGTCGACCGTGCGGAACGTGAGGATCGAGAGCACCGGCCCGAAGATTTCCTCGCGGGCGATGCGATGGCTCTGCTGCACGCCGGTGAAGAGGGTCGGCGGGAAATAGAACCCCTTCGGCGGCAGCGCGCAGGGCGGCTGGTACAGCGTGGCGCCCTCGCGCACGCCGACGGCGACCAGACGCTTGATCCGCGCCAACTGCTCGCCGGAGTTGATCGCGCCGACGTCGGTGTTCTTGTCGAGCGGATCGCCGACGCGCAGCGACCGCAGGCGAAGGGTGAGCCGCGCGACCACCTCATCGACCACGCTCTCCTGTACGAGCAGGCGGGAACCGGCGCAGCAGACATGGCCCTGGTTGAAGAAGATCCCGTTGATCACGCCCTCGACCGCTTGGTCGAGCGGGGCGTCGTCGAAGAGGATGTTGGCGGCCTTGCCGCCGAGTTCGAGGGTGAGCCGCTTGCCGGTGCCGGCGGTGGCGCGCATAATCTGGCGGCCGACCTCGGTTGAGCCGGTGAAGGCGATCTTGGCGGCCTGCGGGTGGGCGACCACGGCGGCCCCGGTCACGCCGGCGCCGGTGACGACGTTGACCACGCCCGGGGGCAACTCGGCCTCCTGGAGAATTTCCGCGAACTTCAGGGCGGTGAGGGACGTGGTCTCGGCGGGCTTGAGGACAACGGTGTTGCCCGTGGCGAGGGCGGGGGCGAGCTTCCACGCCAGCATGAGCAGCGGGAAGTTCCAGGGAATCACCTGCCCGACCACGCCGAGGGGCCGCACGACGCGCGCGCCCGGGAAGGCGTAGTTCAGTTTGTCGGCCCAACCGGCGTGATAGAAGAAGTGCGCGGCGGCCATTGGCACATCGAAGTCGCGCGACTCCCGGATCGGTTTCCCGCCATCGAGGGTCTCGGCGACGGCGAATTCGCGGGCGCGGTCCTGCAGGAGCCGCGCGAGGCGGAAGAGGTACTTGCCGCGCTCCGCGCCCGGCAGGCGCGACCAGCGCGGGAAGGCGCGGGCGGCGGCGGCGTAGGCATCGGCGACATCCGATTCGTCGGCCAATGCCACCTCGGCGAGGGCCTTTTCGTTGGCGGGATTGATCGACGTGAACCGCGCGCCGCGGCGGGCCGGGACGAATTGTCCGTCGATGAACAGATCGTACTGCGCCTTCAGCTTCGGATCGGCGGTTTCCGGCGACGGGTCGAATTCCCAGAGATTGCCGAAGATCAGCTCCGGGGCGGTCGGGGTGCGGCGGCGACGGGCGGAGCGGGCGGGGGCGGAGGGCATGACGTCGAGAAGAGGGCGGGGTGCGGCGGTGGTGGCGAGCGGCGGGGGGAACGGTTCAGCGGAGGGGACGGTGCGGCGGAGTGCTCGGGTGGCGGGCGGCGGTGCGGCGGGCGGGGTCCGGGCTTGACGAGAAGGCAGCGTGGCGGGAGGCGATGCGGCGCGGTCGGGCCGGGGCTCAGTAGCTCTCCGTGGCCTCGCTGAAGCGGTACGGGGCTTGGTAGGCGCCGGTGCGCTCCTTCTCCAACTGGCGGAGCAGATCGTTGAGGAGCGAGGAGGCGCCGAAACGGTAGCGGGTGTTGGTGAGCCACGCGTCCCCCAGCGTTTCCTTCACGGCGATGAGGAACGTGAGGGCCTGCTTGGCGGTGCGGATCCCTCCGGCGGGCTTCATGCCGATGGCGACCCCCGAGGCGAGGTAGTGGTCGCGGATCGCATCGAGCATCACCTGATTGTTGCCCAGCGTGGCGTTGGCCGACGTCTTGCCCGTGCTCGTCTTGATGAAGTCCCCCGGCCGCAGCCGGCGGAGGGCGAGAAACGACGCGGTGCGGATGGCGTCGTAAGTCTCGAGCTCGCTGGTTTCGAGGATGACCTTGAGGGCGGCGCGACCGCAGGCATCGCGGACGGCGCTGATCTCGTCGCCGACCCGCGTGAAATCCCCGGCAAGGAACGCGCCCCGGTTGATCACCATGTCGATCTCGTCGGCCCCGGCGCCCACGGCGGCGCGGACCTCGGCGAGCCGCGTGGTGAGCGGAGCCTGACCGGACGGGAAGGCGGTGGCGACGGAGGCGATGCGGACCGGTGAATCGGGCCCGAGGGCGCGGCGGGCGGCGGCGACCATCGACGGGTAGACGCAGACCGCGGCGACCGGCGGGCAGCCCAGACCGTCTTCGTCGCGGTCATCGGGCCGCACGGCCTTGGCGCAGAGGGCGGCGACCTTGCCCGTCGTGTCCTTGCCCTCAAGGGTGGTCTGGTCGACCATCGACACCGCCAGCTTCAGACCGAAGACCTTGGCCTGACGCTTGATCGAACGCGTGCCATACTTGGCGACGCGCTCCTCGACGCCCACCGTGTCGACGGGGCCGACCGCTTGCAGGAAACGACGGAAGGCGAGGGTCCGGACCGCGCTCATGAGTGTGAAGGGACGGTGCCGTTCGACCCCGGCGAAAACAACGGCAAAACACCGGGTGGGCGCGCGCCGGGACGCCTGAAGGGCTGATTTCGTTCAAACTTATTTGTCGGCCCCAACTGCCACTTCGGACTTGAACGCCCCCCGGATGATTTTTCAGCGTGTCGGTCCCTTGGATACTCCGGCAGTCACCCCCTCTGCTGCTCCCGGTCGCAAGGCTACCCGCTGGCGCGTGATCGCGGCCTGTGTGGTGGTGCTCGCGGCGATTGTTGGCGGCCTCGCGGCGATGAGCGGCGACGGTCGGACGGGTTTGCTGATTGGAATCGGCCCGCTGGTCTTGGCGGCCTTGGTCTGTTTCTGCAGCCCCTGCTCGCGCGAATCGGACACGCCCCGCCGCTGACGTGGAGGGAGGGTTCGGTCGGCGGCGGCGAATCTATCCCCCGACTGCCGGGCTGGCGGACGCTGCGGCTCAGCGCTCACTGAGCCGGGCGATGGTGGCGGGGAGCAGGGTGTGCTCGGCGGCGTGGACCTTGGCGGCGACGGCCTCGAGCGTGTCGCCGGCCTCGATCCGGACGGCGGCCTGATCGATGACGGGACCCCCATCGACCTCGGCGGTGACGCCATGGACGGTGCAGCCGGTGATCTTGACGCCGCGACGGAACGCCTGGCCGATGCCGTCGAGTCCCTGGAAGCTGGGCAGCAGGCTGGGGTGGAGATTGATGATGCGACCGGCGAAGGCGTTGAGGAAGCCGGGCTTGAGCACGCGCATGAACCCGGCGAGCACCACGAGGTCGGGGGTGGCGGCGGTGACGGCGGCGATGAAGCGGGCCTCGCCCTCGCCCTCCAGCTTGGTCTTGAACGGAGCGGGATCGATGAACGAAGCGGGCACGCCGAAACGCGGCCCGAGCGCGAGCATCGGGGCATCGGCGCGGTCGGTGAACAGGGCGACGACGCGGGCTCGGCCGAGCCGGCCGGCCTGCTCGGCGGCGAGGATGGCCTCGGCGTTGGAACCCCGACCTGAACCGAGGATGACGACACGCATCGGGAGAGGATGCGGTGGCGGGACCGACGGCGTCAAACCTCCCCGGCGGCCTTGATCCGGGCGATGAGTGCCGTGGTGCTGAAGCCGGGGAGGAACGGCAGGAATTCGATCCGGGCCCCCGCTTCCTCGAGCGCGGCCCGCTCGCCGGCGTCGAGTTTCTCGAGCGTGTAGTCACCGGCCTTCACGTAGACATCCGGGCGCAGCGCGCGGATCTCCCCGGTGAGGCGGGGTTCCCGGAAGATCACCACCCCGTCGATGCAGGAAAGCGCGGCGAGGGCGTAGGCGCGCTCCTGTTCGTTCTGAATCGGCCGGGTCGGTCCCTTGAGGGCGCGGACGCTGGTGTCGGCGTTCAAGGCCACGAAGAGCGCATCGCCCCGGAGACGCGCCTGCTGGAGGGAGTACAGGTGCCCCGTGTGCAGCAGGTCGAAGACGCCGTTGGTCAGGACGAGACGCTTGCCGGCCCGGCGGAGGACCTGGCGCGCGGCCACGGCCCCGGGCAGGCTGAGAAGCTTGGGATTCTCCAGCGGATGCATGGTGGCAGGGAGCTTGGCCGATGCAGGCGGGGTGGCGAGCCTCGGCTGCGGTGCCGGGTCCGCGCGGGCGCGGCGGAAGGACCGCCCGGATAGGGAATGAGGTTTCACCCATTGCCGGGTCCGCGCGGGCGCGGCGTGGGGATCGGCGTTCTTCCCAGAAACGAGGGCGAATATTCTGGCGGCGGGTGCACGCGTTCGCCGCCGCGCGGGGATTTGGGTTTGCGGACTCCGGCGGGTCGTCTCAGATCGTGCGTCGTCGCCCCGTCATCCCCGACTCCATGATCCTGCCCCGTCGTTCCCTGGCCCTCCTAGCTTCGCTCTTCCTTGCCGTCGTCGCTGCTCTTCCCGCGATTGCCGCCCCGTCGGCACCTCCGCCGGGTTTCGTCTCGCTGTTCAACGGCCGCGATCTTTCGGGTTGGCGCGGGGGTACGACCTACGACCACCGCCAGCTTTTGAAGCTGCCGGCGGCGGAGCGTGCGGCGCTGATCGCGGAGTGGACGCGCAGCCTCACGGAGCTGAAGGACGGAAAGCCGCACTGGCGGGTGGAGGCGGGCGAATTGTTCAACGACGGCTTCGGGGGCTATGCGACGACGGAGCGGGACTACGGGGACTTCGAGCTGCGGCTTGAGTTCAAGCTCGCACCGGGTGCCGATTCCGGCGTCTACCTCCGCGGCGTGCCGCAAGTCCAGATCTGGGATCCCACCATGCCGGACCCAAAGGGCCATGGCTATGCCTTTGGCTCGGGTGGCCTCTGGAACAACACCAAGGGCACGCCGGGTCGTGATCCCAAGGTCCGGGCGGACCGCCCGATCGGCGAATGGAACACCCTGCGGGTGGTGATGACCGGCAGCTGGGTGAGCGTCTGGCTCAACGACCAACTCGTGGTGGAGGACGTCGTGCTGGAGAACTACTACGACAAGGCGAACAAGTCGTTGACCCCGGAGAAGCGGCGCCCGGTGCCGGCGCGCGGGCCGATCCAACTCCAGACCCACGGGGGCGCGACCACGTGGCGGAACATCTTCATCCGCGAACTCCCGTCCTCCTGATGAACCGTCGCTCCTTTCTTCGCTCCGCGACCGCGCTCGGCGCCGCGCTCCCGCTGGCTTCCACCCCCGGCTTTGCCGCCGCGGCTTCGCCCGCGCCGGCGGCCGCCGGGGCGGCCCGTCCTGCGCGCCGACTGCGCAAGGGCTTCATGTATGGGATGTTCAACAGCGAGGCTGCGCGCAAGCTGGCGGTTCGCGAGCGCTTCCAGCTGCTGCGGGACGCCGGATTCGACGGCGTCGAGGTGCCCAGTGCCCTCGACCAAGCCGAGGTGCTGGCGGCGCGGGATGCGCTTGGGCTGGAGATTCCGAGCGTCGTGGTTGCGACCCACTGGGCCAAGCCGTTGTCCGACGCCAACCCGGCGGTCCGCGCGGCCGGTCTCGCCGGTCTCGAGCAAGGCCTGCGCGACGCCAAGGCTTATGGCGCACGGTCGGTGCTCCTCGTGCCTGCCGTGGTCACGAAGGACGTCGGCTACCGCGAGGCCTTCGATCGCTCCGTGGCCGAGATCCGCAAGGCGCTGCCGCTCGCGGAGTCCCTCGGCGTCATCATCGCGATTGAGAACGTCTGGAACCGGTTCCTGCTCAGTCCGCTCGAGGCGGCCGCCTACGTCGATGCCTTCCAGTCGCCGTTCGTCCGCTGGCACTTCGACGTGGGCAACATCGTGACGCAGGCGTGGCCGGAGCAGTGGATCAGGGTCCTCGGTTCCCGGATCGTCCAGGTGCACGTGAAGGAGTACAGCCGGAAACTGCGTGACGAGAAGGGGCCCTTTGCCGGCTTCAACGTCGAGTTGCTCCAAGGCGACAGCGACTGGCCGCAAACGATGGCGGCGCTGGATGAGGTGGGCTATTCCGGCTGGATCATCGCCGAGCAATGGCGCGCCCCGAACCCCGACGAGGCCGCGTCGCTGCGCCGCCTCTCCGAGTTGATGGATCGCGTGATTGCGAGCTGAGTTCGCATCGTTTTCCGCGGCTGCATCCACCCTTGTCCAATCCGGTTCCTTCCCCCCCCCGGGGCGTGACTCCGCTGGGCCGTTCCTCCGAATCTCATCCCATTCCGTCCCTTCCATGAAAGCCCCTGCCTCCCCGACTGCCCCGATTTCCCCGAACGTTTCCGCGTCGCTGGACGCGGCCGCCACCGATGCGGCCAGCGTGTCGATGCCGCGACGCGGCTTCCTGAAGACGTCGGCCACGCTGGCCGCCGGCGCGGCCGTCGCCGGCTACTCGCCGCTGTCCGCCGCCACCGCGCGGCGCTCCATCGGCGCCAATGACCGCATCCGCATCGGCATCATCGGTTGCGGTGAACGCGGCCGCGGCGCCCACATGGAGGGCATCTACAAGCACGTCGCCGCGACCAATTTCGAGATCGTCGCCCTGTGCGATCCGTGGCGCGTCGCGCGCGAGCGCTCCAACGCCAAGGTGCGCGAGTGGTTCGGCCGCGACGCCCAACCGTGCACCTCGTACAAGGAATTGCTCGATCTTCCCAACATCGACGCGGTGATGATCGCCTCTCCCGATCACCACCACACCACGCACCTGGAGGCCGCCGCGCGCGCCGGGAAGCACATCTACGTGGAGAAGCCGCTCGCCACCGAGATGGACAAGCTGGTCCGTGCCTACGACGCCGTGAAGGCCGCCGGCACCGTCGTGCAGGTGGGCACCCAGCTCCGCAGCCTGCCCGGCGTGGTCGGCGCCCGCGAGGTCGTCCAGTCCGGCAAGATCGGCAAGCTCTCCCGCGTCGAGGAATGCCGCAACGACGAGAAGCCGTACTGGTACCAGTACCTCGGCCGCGAGGTGAAGCAGGAGGACGTCGACTGGAAGGAATTTCTCGGCGACCGCCCGATGCGCCCGTTCGACCCCGAGGTCTACGCCGCCTGGTACGGCCACTACGAATTCTGCCAGGGGCCGATCCCGCAGTGGGGCGCGCACTTCCTCGACATGGCGCACTACATCACGGGCGCCTCCATCCCCGAATCCTGCGTCTGCGCCGGCGGCATCTTCACGTGGAAGGACAAGCACCGCTTCACGGTGCCGGATTGCATCCAGGCAACGTGGATCTATCCGGAGGGATTCCTGCTCACGAGCTCGAATAATTTCGGTAATGGTTTCGGCAATACGCGAAAGTTCTTCGGCGAAAAGGGTGTCCTCAAGGTCGACAACTGGAACGTCCCGACCTACAGCGCCCAGGGCGGCCCGAAGCGCGATGGTTCCATCCGCGGCGAGGTCACGGTGACGCCGATCGAGCGCCCCGACCACTTTCTCGACTGGCTCCAGTGCCTGCGCACCGGCGCGACGCCGCACGCCTCGATCGAGGCGGGCTACCAGCACGGCGTGGCCTGCTTGATGGCGATGCTCTCGTACGAGAAGGGCGGCCGCACGGTCTACAACGCGAAGAAGCGCACGATCGATTTCGCGTAAGCGACGACCCGTTCCCGGACCGCCGACGGCGGCGGGTGGCGCCGCCTCGTCCCTCGGGGGACGGAGCGCCGCGACACCCTGATCCTCTTCGAGCCTTTGCCTGCGTCTGTGGCTTGCCTTGGATCGCTGGACGCGTGTCGTGGAGGGGTGATTCCCGCCTGCCGCCGCCTTACCCGTCTCGCCGTTCCGCTGGCGTTCGTTTCATGGTCCTGCTCGCTCGCGCTGGCCGCCCCGGCGGACCCGCGGGGAGACCGACCCGCAGCTCCGGCGTTGTCGCCGCAGGAGCAGCGTGCGCTCTTTCACGTGCCGCCGGGCTTTGAGGTGCAACTCGTCGCGGCGGAGCCGGAGATTCAGAAACCGCTCAACCTGAACTTCGACTTGGCGGGACGCCTCTGGGTGACCGGGACGACGATGTACCCCTGGCCCGGGCGCACGGATGCGGTGGGTCAGCCGATCGCGATCTTCGACCGCGAGTGGAACGACAACGGCCTCGCCTTCCGCGCCACGTCAGCTCCCCCGGCGCCCGAGGTGGCGGCGCGCGACACGGTGCGTGTGCTCTCGGACTTCGGTCCGGATGGCCGGGCGCGCAAGATCGAGGTCTTTGCCGACGGCCTGAACATCCCGATCGGGGTGCAGCCTCTGCCGCGCCGTCCGGGGGCGAAGGGCGACACCGTAATCGTCCACTCGATCCCGGCGATCTGGCGGATGGAGGACGTCGATGGCGACGGTCGGGCGGACCGCCGCGAGCGCCTCTTCGGCGATTTTGGGTTCAAGGACACGCACGGCATGGCGTCGAGTTTCACCTACTGGCCGGACGGTTGAATCTACGGGACCCACGGCTTCGCCAATCGCAGCGAAATCCGGGACGGCTCCGGCCGGATCACGCTCCTCGAGAGCGGCAACACCTACCGCTTCCGGCCGGACGGCTCGCGCTTCGAAGTCTGGACCCGCGGCCAGACCAATCCCTTCGGCCTCGCGTTCGACGAACGCGGTGACCTCTACACGGCGGATTCCCATTCGAAGCCCGTGTACCTCCTCGTCTCGGGTGGCTTCTACGAGGGCATTGGCAAGCAGCACGACGGCCTCGGTTTCGCGCCGGCGATCACGCAGGACAATCACGGCTCGTCCGCGATCGCGGGCATCGCGGCCTACGCGGCCGACACGTACCCCGCGGAATTCCGCGGCAACCTCTTCAACGGCAATCCGGTGACCCGCCGCGTGAATCGGGCCCGACTGGATTGGACGGGCTCGACTCCGAAGGCGGTGCGGGTGGGGGACTTCCTGACCAGCGACGATCCGCAGTTCCGGCCCGTGCAGGTGAAGCTGGGGCCGGATGGGGCGCTGTGGATCGCGGACTTCTACAATCCCATCATCGGCCATTATGAAGTGCCCCTGACTCACCCCGCGCGCGACCGTAGCCGCGGTCGCATCTGGCGGGTGGTCTGGCGCGGCCTTGATGGCCGGGCCGAGGTGCCGGCATTGCCGCGCCTCGCCGATGCAGACGTGGCCACGCTCACCCGCGCGTTGCAGGCCCCGAATCTGGTCCTGCGGGCGCTGGCGGCGAATGAACTCGCTGACCGCCTCGGTGGTGATGTCGCCCGGGCGGCCTTCGCGCAGGTCACCGCCGTCGGTGGCATCGAAGCACTGCCGGCGGCGCTGGCCCTCGCCCGCGTGGCGCCGCAGGCGCCGGTGGACCTACCGGCGGACGTATCGGATGTGGCCGCGAGCCTGCGCACCCTCCGGGTGTTGGCGGAGCGCGGCTCCCTCGATGCGCGGGAACGCGCGTGGGTGGCGCGCGTCGCGAACGAGGCCCCGATCGGGCACGCGACCCGTGCGATGGCCGATCTCTTCGTCCGTCGCCCGGAGTCGTGGCAGGCCGACCTCATCCTCCGGGTGCAGCCCCGCGTCTCGGCGGCCGACACCGAGCTGATTTACGCGCTGCGTCTCGCCCTGAAGGCCCAGGTGGCGCAGGCCTCCGATGCTGACTTGGCGGCCTGGCGGGCGGTGACGCCGAGCGCGGACGCGCAACTGGCGGACGTTTCGGTGGCGGTGCCCTCACCGGCCTCGGCGACCTTCCTTCTGGGACATTTGGAACGAACGGCCTTTGCGGGGGAACGCGCGGGGGAATTCGCCCGGCACGCCGTGCGTCACCTTGATCCCGAGCGTCTCGAAGCGGCGGTTCAGGACATGATCCGCTCGCTGGAGCAGACCCCGGCGGCCCAGCGCCTCGCGCTGGCGGAGGGGCTTTCCGCGACGCTGGTGCAGAACCGTCGGCCCCTCCCCGACACGGTGCGGCGTTGGATGGTTGACACCCTCTTGGCGATCGCTCCCGGATCGGATGTACCGCTCGCCCGACGCGCGGCGGAAGCGTTGCGCGAGCCGGTGCTGCTCGAAAAGGTGGTTCCCCTGACGGCGATCGCGGAGCGCATCGAACTCGACTACGGAGTGCGGCTCGCGGCCATGCGGGGACTGCCCGCGGCGGACCCCGCGGTGCTGGAGATGCTCGGTCGCGTCGCGCGACGCCCCGATGAGGCCGCCCGGATGCGACGCATCGCCGTGCTCGAGCTCGGCACCGTGCCCACGATTGCCGCCGCCCGCGCCCACCTCGCGGCAGCCCTGCCCGGCGCGCCGGTGGACCTGAGCCTGACGATCGCGACGGAGCTGGCCCGGACGAATGAAGGCGCCGCGTTGCTCATGGCGCAGGTCGATGCGGGCAAGGCTCCGGCCTTGCTCCTGCGGCACCGGGACTTGGCGAACGCGTTTGCCTCGCTTGACGCCTCCGTGCGGGAACGGGCGGCGCGCCTGACCGCGGCCCTGCCGCCGGAGGACGCCCGGCTGGATGCCATGATTGCGAAACGCAACGGCGCCTTCAGCATCGCGGTCACGGACCTGCACCGCGGCGCGGCGGTCTTCGCCCAGAATTGCGCCGCCTGCCACCGCCTTGGCGGGAACGGCGGTAATCTCGGACCCAATCTCGACGGCATCGGCGTGCGCGGGGCTTCCCGGCTCATCGAGGACATCCTTGATCCCAGCCGCAACGTGGACCCGGCCTTCCGGCTGGCGAGCGTGACCCTGCGCAACGGCGAAACCGTGGGCGGCATGGACCTGAGGGATGAAGGCGGCGAGGTCCGGGTCGTCGATCCCGTGACGGGGACCGAACGCCGCGTCGCCAAGGCCGACGTTGTCTCCCAGACCGTGCTCGCCTCCTCGGCGATGCCGGCCGCGTTCGAGTCCGCTCTCACCGAGCAGGAGTTCAACGACTTGCTCGCCTACCTCCTGCGGCCGTCCGCCTGAGCGGGAAATCGCATCTGCGCCGTCCGGCGAGTGGCGGCCCTCCGGGTCGAACGTAGCTCAGGTCGGCGAAAGACTGAGCCAGAGCAGACGGGCGAGCACGGCGGCGACCATCGTGATGAAGATCGGCCGGACGAAGCGCGCCCCGCGGGTCACCACCAGTCGCGCACCCACGCGGGCGCCGACGATCTGGCCGGCGCCCATGACGAGGCCGAGCGAGAGATGGACCTTGCCAAGGACGAGGAAGAGCAGGAGAGCGGCGACGTTGCTCGCCGCGTTCATGACCTTGGTAATGCCGGTCGCGGCCACGAAGTCGCGGCCGAGCACGACGATCAGCGCCAGCGTCCAGAACGAACCCACGCCCGGTCCGAAGATTCCGTCGTAGAAACCGAGGGCGAGGCCGAAGATCGGAAAGAACACCCGGGCGGAGAGGCGGGCTTGGGTCGATTGCTCGCCCAGTCGCGGGCGCAGCACGGTGTAGATGAGGATCGCGGCCAGCAGCCACGGAACGAGGGTCTCCAGCCATTCCGGCTTTACCCACTGCAGCGTCGCGGCGCCGAGCAGTGAACCGACAAACGTCAGGATCGCGCCGGGGAGGCAGGCGCGGAACGACACCACGCCGCTGCGCACGTAGCTCCAGGCCGCCGTGACGCTTCCGAAGCTCGCCTGCAGCTTGTTGGTGGCGATCGCTTCCGCGGGCGGCATGCCGAGGCTGAGCAAGACGGGGAGCGTGAGGATGCCGCCGCCGCCGGCGACGCTATCGATGACGCCCGCCGCGAATCCGGTCAGGAACAGCAGGGGATAGGCCCAGAGCGGAAAGGTCATGGCGTCGGAGCGGGGAGGCGCTCCCAGATTTGCCACCGTTCACCGCCACCGTAGACCGGCAACGCCTGCGCCGCCGCGATCGGTCGGTCGGCGCGTCGGCGGAACCGTGTGCCGAAGAGCTGATCCGCTTTGGCGAGGGAGAGAGGATAAGGCGGCGGTTCCGGATCCTCGCCGTAAAAGAAAATGCCCGCGAGCCAGCCGCCTGGGCGGAGCAGCGAGGCCACGCGGTCCGCATACTCCGGCCAACGGACCGGCGAGAGCGAACACAGGAAGGTGCGATCGTACACCAGGTCGAACGGCTCCGGGAACGGCTCCGCAAAGAAGTCCCCCAGCCGCACGCATGGCCCCGCCGCGCCGAGGATCGTTTGCGCCCGCGCCACCGCGGCGGGGGCGAAATCGATCGCGCAGACCTCCCAACCGGCCGCGATGAAAAGGCTCACCTCGTAGCCGGAGCCGCAGCCCGGGATCAACACCCGACCCGGCGGACGGAGCTCGGTGCCGAGAGCCTCGACGAGCTCGATCGGCGCGCCGCCCAGGTCCCACGGCAACCGCTCCGTCCGGTAACGTTCCTCCCAGAAGGCGGGCGTTTGACTGTCGAGGGGTGAAGTCACAGGCGCGGCAGACAACGGACTTAGGCCTCCGCCCAAGGATCAAAGAGCACCTTGATCGCCTCTTTCCGTCGCAGCAGGTCCACCGCTTCCGCATAGCGACTGAACGGCAGGCGGTGCGTGATGAGCGCGGAGAGGTCGAGTTGACCCGCCTCGATGAAGGCGAGCGCCGTCTCGGCGGCGACGCGATTGTGGTCGGCGTAGCCGACCAGCGCCAAGCCCGGACCGAAGAGGTGGCGCAGGCCAAAACGGACCTCCTCGCGGAGCACGCCGAACAGGGTCACGCAGCGGCGGGTGCGGTCCATGAGGAATTCGATCGAGGCCGGCACGCCCGTGAGATCCACGGCGTCGTCCAACGCGTGGACGTCGTCGCGGCTGGCCGGCCACGCGGCCGCGTCCGGCGCGGTGACCCGGTGGGCCCCGAGGCGCAGGGCGAGCTCGCGACGGCTCGCGACCGGGTCGATGCCGACGACATCCGTGGCGCCGTGGGCGCGCGCCAGCCGGGTGGCGACCAAGCCGGCCGGCCCGAGTCCGGCGAGGCCGATCCGGCGACCGGCGATTCCTCCCTGGGCGGCCAAGGTCTGGAACGAGACCTCGACGCACATCGCCAATTCCAGCGAGGCCACGCGGTCCAGAGGCAGGTCCGCCGGCACTTCGAGCAAGTCATCCTCCCTCAGCACATTGTATTGCGCGTAGCAGCCCTGCGGGCGCCGCCCGCTATCGCGCCACACCGCGACCCGGCAACCGGGTGTCAACCGCCGCACGTCGGGTCCCAGCGCCACCACTTCGCCGACGGCTTCATGGCCGGGTTGGCCCGGCAGGTACGGGTAGCGCAGGTCCATCCCTGGGAACATGGGCTGGCCGGCGAACAGGTGGAGATCCCAGTGAGGGCAGGTGGCGACGGCGAGGATCCGGACGAGCACCTCGCCGGCCGCGGGCGGCGGCACGGGGGCTTCGCGCCAGACGGCGCGGCCGGGAGCCTCCAGCTGGAGGAGTTTCATCGAGGAGGGGAGGGCCATGGCGTGCGAGTCCGACCTCTCCCCCGGTCCGCCCCTCGAGAAAGGGGCGGGAAGGGCTCCGCCGTCCGGACGACGGCGGGAGGACGGATCACTCCGCGGGAGGCCTGACAAGAAGCACGGGCCGGGCGGAGGAGGCGAGCACGGCCTGCGCGGTCGACCCCATCAGCGCCTTGGCCGCTCCGGTGCGTCCGTGCGTGCCGAGGCAGATCACATCGGCACCGAACCGTTCCGCTTCCTGACGCAGCTCGCGGGTGGCGTCGGTGGAGGTCAGCACGGCGACTTCGGTCTCCACCCCGCGTTCCTTGGCCTCGGCCGGGATCAGGGCCTCCAGACGCTTTTGGCAGGAGGCGACGTAGGCCCGATGCTGAGCGGCCTGACGGTCCGTGGGGCGTCCGGCGAAACGCTGGGAGTCGCTCATGGCGCCGGGTGGAATCACGTGGACGAGGCGCAGCGAGCCCCCTTGGGGCAGCTGGGCGTAGGCGTGGGCCACGGCACGGTCGCCGACGGGCGAAAAATCGGTGGCGGTGAGAACCCGCCAGACCCATGGAACCATCCCGTCGCCATGCCGCGCGGCGGGCGGCGTCGGCACGACCGCGACGCTGGCGGTGGCGCGTTCGAGGATGCCGCGCGAAATCGAGTGGTGCCAGAGACGCTTCAGACCGTGGCTCTGATGGGAACCGACGACGATGAGGTCGGCGGACTCCTCGGTGGCCATGTCGGCGAGTCGTACGTCCGGACGCCCCCAGTTCGGCTCGATCCGCACCTTGAAGTCATCGGTGCCGAGCAATTCGTTGGCCCGGACCTTGAGGTCGCGCGTCAGCACCCGCTGGACTTCCGGCGGGTTGCCCTCCAACTGCATCGGCGTGGCCCCGCCGATCCGAGAGCCCTCCTGCGGCGGCCAGTTGATGTGGGCGAGCACGAGTTCGCAGGGTCGGGTGCGGAGCAAGTCCGAGCGCACCCAACGCAGCGCGGCGTCGGAGGTTTGCGTGAAGTCGAAGGCGATGAAGATCCGCAGGGCCCGTTCGCCGCGGAACCACGCATGGAACGGCTCGGCCTGCCGGACGACCAAGGTGGGGACCTTGGCGTGCTCGGCGGTCCGCTCCGCAACGCTTCCGAGGAACCAGCGGGCCGGTCCGCGTTCGCCGAGTGACGAAACGACGACGAGCCGGGTGCTGCCCACGGCGGTGCGGTCGGCCAGGACCTCGCTGGCCTCGCCCTCGAGCAATCGGGTCAAGATGTCGGCCGAGGAGGACTTGCGCAGCCGGGCGCCCTGCGGGACAGGGCGGTGCGGGCGGCGGTGGGTTCAAGGTCGAGCGTGGCATGGGCCAGCGTGAGGGGCTGTTCCCAAGCTTGGGCCAGTTGCGCACCCACATCGGCGGCGGCACGGGCATTTTCGCTGAAGTCGGTGCCGCAAAGGATGCCGGTGATGGGGACCGGGCGGCGGGGTGCTTTGCGGGCGGGAGATGAGGGCTTCATGGGATCAACGCTCCTAGGTTGGCGAGAGGGGCCGCGTCGGTCGGGAAACGACGTGTTCCGAGAACCCGAGTTGATCCCAGTCCAGAGCGACCCAATGGTGTGACAGGAAAACTTACCCCTGGCACGAAGTCCGGGCAAGCGGGATTGGCCGCCAAGCTCCGCGGATGCTGCAGCGGAACGAGTCCCGGAACGCGCTGCGGTACCGATGGAGAGCTGGGCGACGTCGCGCGGGCCGCGAGTGCGGCGGAACAGATCCCGGAAGGCCGGGCGATCTCCGGAGGTCCGCCCCGGCGCGGCGGGTGGAGCGGCAAGGCGGCGGACGACTTCCCTGACCGCCGCGCGCTCTTCCCTGGACTACGGGGCGACGACCCGGAGGGCGGGCCGGTCCTCGGTCAGGGTCCCCGCCGGCGGTGCCGGCAAGGTGACCTTCCCCGTGGCGGCCCACTCGGTGCCCCGCTGGAGCGTGACCTGGAAGCTGAGCCCATTGATGGCGTCGGCGGCGTGCCCGAGGGTGGTGTGGAACACGCGGCCCTTGCCGAAGGGAATCACCATGAGCATCGGCTCCTGCTCCTTGGTCTCGGGCGAGTAGGCGGAGGCGAGCACGGTGACGTTCTCGGCCGGTCCGCGCAGCCCGTGGTAGAGCTCGTCCTTGGCATTGCGCCAGCGCGCCGGCAGGCCGGCGAGGATCGGGTGATCGGGCTGGCGGGCCTCGATGATGAATTCGTGCTGCGGTCCATGGCCGCCACCCGGACCCGCAGTGGTGGTGTCGCGGAACCAGCCATTGGCGCGGAGCCGCAGGTAGGGACCGGACATCTCGGTGCGCCCGCCCCAGCCGCCAAGACCGATCATCGCGTTGTACTCCGGCCAATTCGGGAAGGCGTTGTTGGCGGCGTGATACGACACGAACCCGCCGCCCCCGCGCACGTACGCGACGAACGCGGTGCGGACCTCCTCCGGCCAGTCCTCGCCGTTGTAGTTGGAGAGCACGACATCGTAGTTCCAGAACCGCGGGCGCCAGGCGGCCCAGAGAGCGGGGGCCTTGGCGTCGTGGATCTTGGCGTCGGCCTCGGCCTGGCGGACCGCGGCCTCTTGCGCGGCGAGTTGCTCGGGCGTGGGATTGCGCGGCGCGCGCGGCGGCGCGGGACGCGCGGGGGGCGTCGTGGAAATGTCGACCGTGAAGCGGCCCGTGTCGGTGAGGATCTTCGCCAGAAGCGGCGTGTTGACCCGCCAGGCGTGATTGTTCTGCCCGTCGATGATCAGGACGCGCACCTTGCTGGGGGCGGCGGCGGCACCGAGGAGCGCCGGGGAGAGCGAGGCGGCGAAGGGGAGGCCGACGAGGACCGCTGCCACGAGGCGAAGGGCAAAGCGAGGGGAGCGCATGCCGTCAGAGAAACACTCCCGTGACCCGAGGCCAACCGAAACCGTTTCGGCCCCGGCACCGGGGCCCGGCGCGGGCGCCGGCGTGCTCAGGCCGCGAGGCCGGCCGCGAGGGCGAGGGCGCTGCGGGCGCGGTTCAGGATGTAAAGATGGTAACCCGGTGCGCCGGAGGCGACGAGGTCGCGGATCTGGTCGAGTGCCCAATCGAGCCCAATCATTTCCACGACCTCCGGCTGATCATCCGTGGCCTCCAGCCGACGTCGCAGCGTGACCGGCAGCGAGGCGCCGCAGAGCGCGGTGAAACGCTCGATCTGTCGCAGCGAAAGCACCGGCATGATTCCCGGCACGATCGGGACGTGGATCCCGTGGGCGCGGCAGCGCTCGACGAAGCGGAAGTACACCGCGTTGTCGAAGAAGAGCTGGGTGGTGATGAAGCTCGCGCCCGCATCGACCTTGGCGCGCAGCGTATCGAGATCGGCTGCGGCGCTGGCGGCCTCCGGGTGCTTTTCGGGATAGCCGCCGACGCCGAGACAGAAGTCGGGGTGGCGGCGCTTGAGCAGCGCGACCAACTCGCTCGCGTAGCGCAGGCCTCCTGCGGTCGGTTCAAAGTGCGTGACGCCCTTCGGCGGATCGCCCCGCAGCGTCATGATGTTCCGGAAACCCTCGCCGTGGATGCGATCGGCCAGCGCGTGCAACTCCTCGGTGCCGTGTCCGACGCACGTCAGGTGCGGCATCACGGTGAAACCCAGCTCGCGCTTGAGCAGGGCGCTGACCTGCGCGGTGCGTTCCCGCGTGCTGCCGCCGGCCCCGTAGGTGACCGAGACGAAGTCCGGAGAAATCTTCCGCAACGCGGCGGCGGCCTGCCGCAGATGCTCGACGCCCGCGTCGTCCTTCGGCGGGAAGAACTCCAGCGAACGCAGCGGCCGCCCGGAGGAAAAGAGCTCGGAAATCGGCCGGTCAATCATAGTTCGTATCAACGTATGCAGATGCGTTGATATGATGACAACCCCAAAGTCGATCCGTTAGGCTGGCCTCGCTGCGGGAGCAGCGGCGGGCGTTCCCCTAGCAATGATCTGCTCCGGGTTCGGACTAGAACGGAGGCAGGTCGATGCGGACCGCCGGGGGGGCGCGACTGCGTCCCGATTCAGCGATCTCGATGGAACTCAACTCGGGTCAGATTCACGACGGACGCCCTTGGTCAGTCCGTAGGTGCGCAGGTAGCCCTTCATGGCGTGGTCCACGTGCTCGAAGAATGCCTTCTCGGCTTTCGAGCCGTTACCGAGCGCGATGACCTCGACCAACTTGAGGTGCATTTCCGAGGTGGCGGTGGGGCTGACCGTCTGCAGGTAGTGGTATTGATCCCGGCGACCCAGCACTCGAATTTGACTCATGTCGTAGGCGCGGATCAGGCGGGTGTGTTGAGTTGCCTGGACGATGACCCAGTGGAACTCGAAGTCGCAATCGTCGAGGCTATCCCACGCGCGCTCATCGACCGATACCTCATTCATGCGCTGACAGATCTCGCGAAGGTCCTGCAGCACCTGTCGTTTGTCTCTCTTTTCCGCGACAAGCCGCGCTGCGAATGGCTCCAGCACTCGGCGAAGGGAGTAGATTTCCACCAGGTCCGCAGGAGAGAAGTCGACGACGTAGGCACCGGTATTCCGACCGCTCAGCACGAGTCCCTCCGACTGAAGGCGGATGAGGGCCTCGCGCAGGGGAATGCGGCTGATCATCAGCCTCTCGGCCAACTCCCGTTCCACGAGGCGTTTCCCCGCCGGAAGCTCGCCCCGGTAGATCATGTCCTTCAGTCGCACGTAGGGGCTGTACTGCGCGGGAAGGCGGTCGCGCGTGGCGTCCGCTCGGGAGGCAGGATTGTTTTTCCGCATCAATAAAAAAGCTTTACATCGATCTTGGTATACTATTGCCGTGGTATACCAAGCGAGCATCACACCCCTTCGGGATCGAGGCAGCAAGTGATTTTGCGGGCTCGGTCCTGCTGGTTCCCCGATTTCCACCCACCATGCGCGCCCAAATCCCTCCTCCACTCCGCTTCGCTTCGGCCTTCGTGCTCGCGCTTGCTTCGGCGAGTTCCGGGCTTGCCCACCTCAGGTCAGCGAGGGCATGCGGAGCAGGCTCACGGTCGACTACCGCTTCTTAGGATCATGTCCAATTAATTATGACGCTGTGTTTATCCTCAATTTCCGAACTGACCTTTCGTGAGCACTCGACTCGACCGTAATTACTCAAATCGCCACGCGAACCTTCAACCAAAAACCTATATGAATATGATAAAGATTAATCCTTGCTTCCGCCCCCTTCTCGTTCTCACCACCTCGTTAACACTCCTATCTACGCCGGCGGCACTAGGGCAATCCTCTCCCGCCTCCGGGAAGACTAAGAGCTCCTCCGAGGACTCTGTGACCCTCTCCGCGTTTGTTGTCTCCTCAGCAAAGGACGAGGGCTACTCGAGCCGGCAGACGTCCCTTTCTACCCGGTCCGCCAAGGACCTCCTTGAGGTCCCGTCCAGCGTGATCGTCATTAACCAAGACTTGCTTAATGACCTCAGAGGTCCCCTTCAGACCGCGCTGAACTACGGCGCGGCGGGCGTTTCCAACAACCAGCGCGCCGACGAGGACCGAACGATCCGCGGCTTCAGATCCATGATGGGGCTGCGCAACGGCTTCAATCTCCGCTCTTACAAAAAGATCCCCACCTTCGATATCGAACGCGTCGAGGTAATTAAGGGACCTCTCCAGATGGTCCTCGCTAATTCGAGCAATGGGGGCGGGGTTAATACAATCACTAGGGCACCCTCCGGTACACGCCAGACCGACCTAAATCTCGGTGTTGGCTCCCGGAATTCCTACCGCGCTGCCCTCAATACAACCGGTCCGCTGGTGCGGAAGGAAGGCATTGAGGTTGATTACCGCCTCACGCTCGGCTTCGAGCAGGGCGACTCCGATAAGGTGTCCTACAGTGTTGACCAGAAATTTATCGGCGGCGCGCTACGCGCGAAGTTGCCCAATGCGCAGATTATCACTCTGGATTTCTACCACTTCCTTGACAATGACTACGAATATTTTTCGGATTTCCTCGACAATGGTGAAACCGGTTCCTTCCAAGGTCGGTCCCAGTCCCTTAAGGTGGCGAAACTTCACCCCAAGTCGACCCGTTCGTTCTCGGTCAACAACCCCTCCGACACCTCATGGAAGACGGATAGTTCGTACGTCAATCTGGGGTACCTCAGCAGGCTCTTCACCGGTGATCTGCGGTTGAACTATTCGTACTACACGAGCAGGGACCGCGAGTTCCTTATTAGCGGTGTAGGCATGCAGGCGAACAACACCTCACTTACACGACGTGTCATCGACGCATGGGCCGAGTTCGAGGACAACAATCTTCAGGTAGACTATCGCGTCGACCTTGAAATCGGGGGCCTGAAGCTCGAGAACATGGTTGGCTACGACTATCAGAAAGCTCACGCGGTCTACCAGCACACGCTGAATCCTCTACCGGAGCTGGACGTTAGTTCGGACGCGAGCGCCGCCGCCATTCGCCTCGCCGACCGCGCCTACATGACGTCTCGTGGGAAGAACAAAATGGGCCGCGTCAAAGGTGGAGAATACAACGACATCGGCTTCGGGAACAATTGGTCCGCCTACATTCAAGAGAATATCAAGGTACTCGACGATCGTCTGATTGGAATCGTTGGTTTCCGGTATCAAAACGGCGGCAAGTCTTTCCGCGGATCCAATAGCGAAGATTCTCCGGCGGTTGTCACTAGCGGCGGCGCTGGGACATCCTACACGGTCTATCGCCACGGCATCATTTACCGTCCCTTCCAGAACGTATCAATTTACGCCCAAAATGCGGAGAACATTTTTATCCGCACCGGCTACGTTCGCAGACCGGGCACGGACGGTCCCAACGACCCCGGTGAGCTCGCTAAGAACCAGGAAGGCTTCGTAAAGGAGGCGGGCGTGAAGTTCGACCTCAATGTCACCTCCGCTTTCGACCTCTCTGGCTCTGTCGTCTACTTCAGCCAAGGTTTGACCAACGTTCGCATATTAACCGTCAGTCCACGCACGGGCGCGCCCTTTCCGACGCTCTCAGACGATAATACCGAGGGGGTGGAAGTGGACTTACGCCTGCGTTACAAGACTGCAGCGGGCGTCTCGGACGCCATCGCCACCCTGTACAGCGCGAAGGGCCGCACCGGAGACAATCGTTTAGTCAACAACCATATTGAGTCTCGGCCCAGCCTCTTCGCAAAACATACTTTCACCGAGGGCGCGGTTCGTAATCTGACCGTCGGGTTCGGCTGGCTCGGAAAGGCTTCTAAGCGCGCCGGTGGCTCGTACTATGTAAATCAACAGGCAACCTACGACTTGCTCGGGCGCTATGTCTTCAGCGAGCGGCTCTCCTTTCAGCTGAATGTCAATAACCTCACCGACCAACGGGTCATAGTTGGCATCGGTGGATCGGCTCTGGTCCAGGTGATGGAAGGTAGAAACATCCGGCTTGCTGCCGACTATCGCTTCTGAAGACGGCTATTTCTGTCTGGGTCCCCAGTTCCCAGGGCGCTGGCGGACTTTCGGGCGGACGTGGCTCAGATAGCCGAACGGCCTTGGATCGGATGACAAGTCCTTTAAGCTTTTCTGCCAGTGCCTTCGTGGCCGCCTTGATGTTCGGCTTTTCCCCCCTCAACGCCGTCGAGCTCGTGCTTACCGGCCCGACCCACCTCGGCCCGCGCAGCTTCTCGGTCAACGCTGTCGTGCGAACCGGCGATGCGCCGGGGCGCTACTGGGTCGAGTACGGGCGAGGGGACGACCTCTCCGCCCGAACGGCGCCGCGGCCGCTGCCGCCGGTCCATGGGGCACACCTCGAGGAATCTTGGGAGCAGGGCACGGCCGGCTGGTACGGCGGTCTCTCCAGCAAGGATTTGGTGCCGCAGCGAGCTGAGCACGGCTTGAGTTTTGTTCGTTACTTGGGACCGACCGAGCCGGAGAATCGCGCGTTTCCCGGCGAGCCGCCTGGTCTGGACGTCAACCATGTGGACGGCATCGGGGCCATTCACCTCTGCCAGTATATTTACTCCGCCCGCTTCGGAAACAATCCTCTTTGGCCGACCAAGCACCAGGGCCTGAACCTCGGGGGCGGGCGGCCGGATTTTCGTGACGCCCAGATCTCACTTCGACTGCGGGGTAATGCGGTCGATCCCCGGGGCGCCGAATTGACGTTCTGGGCGCAGAGCAACCACGACCCCGCCCTAGAGAACGCGCCGTCCTGGGTGCGGGCTAACTGGGCCTACACCGGACGCTACCTAACAGCGGCGCTCAGGAGCGGCGAGTGGACTGAGGTCTCCTACGTGCTGGAGAACGATACGCGCCGCTGGTCCTACGGAGGCAACAACCTCGCGCAGACACGGGCGGAGCGCTACGCGTACGCTAACCTCGACCAGACCTTAGGCGATCTGAACGGGAACTTCTTCCACCTCTACGTGTTCGTTGACGGTAAACGCCCCCCAACAGGGACAATCGATTTCGACTCCGTCGCGATCACCTATCGGAACCACTCGCTCCTCTTTCCCGCCCACGGCGCTCGGCTTGTCGCCGCGCCAGCGGGTTCCGCGCAGCCGGCCGACCATTTAACGGACGGTTGGCGGCACGGCGCTGGACGCGAGTGGCGGTCCGCTGCCTCGCCGCGAGAGGCGCAGGTCTTCGTTTGGAGATTTCCCCAGGCGGTCGACCTGCGCACCCTGCAGGTCCACCAGGCCGAGCGGTTTCCGGCACGCGAGGTCGCCGCCTCGGTCTCCGCGGACGGGCAAGTATGGCGCCCCCTCGGCCACTTCGTGCTGCCGCGAGAATCGGAGGTCAGCCCGAACCATGCCTACTATCTGGAGAATTTCGCGGTCGAGGGCGTCACGCACTTCAAGCTGGAGGTGCTCTCGGGCTACGAGGAGGCGGCGTGGTCTCTCGGCGAGGTCGCGCTCTTCGGCCGCGGATTGCCGTTCTCCACGGGCCGCGAGGAGACCGCGCTGAACTTGGACTTGGAATCCTTGGCCGCCGGTGAACGCTATTCTTATCGCTTCGTTGTGGAGACCGCCGCCGGCGAGGTGCGCAGCGCTGTCGGAACGCTGCAGGTTCCGGCGGTCGCGCGCCCCGTTCCGCTCTTGCTGAGGAAAGCGGCTCTAGGATCCGGAGGAGAGGGCCAGTTGTGGGGACGGGTGGCACCGCAGGGCCTCCGCACCCATGCCCGGGTCGAGGTGCTGCGCGCAGGCCGGTGGGAGCGGGCCTCGGAGGACCGCTATGTCGGTAATCAGGAGACGGAGCGCGACGTGCCCATCCCGCTGCTTTCCCCGTTTGCGGAGGCCGACCGGATGGTCCGCTTGGTCCTTGTTTATGGGGAGGATCGTCAAGTCGTCGGCGAACCGCAGTCTCTTGAAACACTAACCCCTGCTTCCCCGTGATCCCCCGCGCGCGTCTAGCCACAGGTGAGCGGATCCACTTTTTCGGTCCAGCCCTAGAGTCGGTCTGGGCGATTGGTTGTGACCTGACCCCGAAATTTTGAGCCGCCTTGGGTGTTAAACACAGCGTCATAATTAATTAGACATGGCACCATGCTCGTCTAGGCTAGCGGCGCATGAAAGCGCTAACGATTTCCGACAGGGAGGAAATGATCCTGGCCTTGCAGGACGAGATTCGACGCAGCCCCGATGCGCGATACG